>PPYF01544835.1_pt1 | contig 30062 bp, 24 predicted proteins | sample 1559871 | NCBI WGS metagenome assembly PPYF01 (sample SAMN08240021, study PRJNA423297) | Human gut metagenome, whole genome shotgun sequencing project.
GTGGTAATTACATTTTACACGAAAGTGAGTATGATGTCCATATTTTTTTGTGTTGCACTTGATATTATAATCTACCCTGTTCCTTGTCTGCTTCAAGCATATTGATCTGATCTACAGTTACAGCCGCCGTTATTTTATCTACCGAATAGCCGTTCTTTTCAAGCTGTCTTATTTCGGTGTTTACAAGACGCTTTACGGTAATGCTGTTCTGATAGTAATATTCGTTATCACCGTCGCCCGTGATAGTGGGATAGTTTGGTGAGATGTCGCTGTTGCTTGTTGTGCCTACAACGCCCGACAGCGAGCCTATACCGCCCCAGCCCTCGTTCTTTGTGGAGCTTTCTATCATACCTCCCGATGTACCGTCCTCGGCTATTGACGGGGTGTAGATGGTGTATTCCGACTTTGAGTTATCGTAATTGAGCGTTACATTTACGTTTATCGTATAGTCCTTGTACAGCTTTTTGAGTGTGTCGTTGAGCTGGCTTTTCAGAAGGTTCTGCATCTGCTCCTGGAAGTTCAGCCGTGACTGGTACAGCACGTCTTCCTCAACGGTCGTGTTTTCGCCTGTCAGAAGCTTGCCGTCCGAATCAAGTATCGAAATATTGTCACGTTCAAGTCCCGGCAGTGAATTGAGAACCAGTGCATAGATACCCTCAACCTGGTCGCTTGTAAGCTGTGTGTCCTTCTTCAGATCGAGTTTAACGCTTACTCTGGGATCCTCGCTGTTTGTCGAAATGACGTAATTGTTGTTTTCGGGCATTGTTATGATTACATACGAATCCTTGACTGCGCTTATCGTATTGATAGCCTTCATAAGGTGCGTCTGTAACTGCTGTATCTGGAGTACTTTCTTTTCGGTGTCGGTAGACCAGATGCCTATGCCGTTGTTCCATACGTCAAAGTTGAATGTGGATTTCGGGTAACCCTGAATGCTCAGCTGCATTCTGACATTATCCGCCTGGTCGCTCGGAACGGAAATACTGCCGTCAGCGCTCATCTTTACATCTGTTATTCCCAGCTCATTTATAGCGGAAACTACCTGAGAGCTTTCTTCGCTGTCAAGTCCCGTATAAATTGCTGTGTAACCTTTTTGATTGAGTACTATTGCAAGTACTATTGCGGCAACTATGACTACCGATATTGCCGTTATTATGAATATCCGCAGATTTTTCGCCAGCGAGCTCCATTTATCCTTGAACCCGCTCCAGAATGCGGAAAGCTTATCCTTCATCTATATATGTATCCTTCCCTGATAATCGGATTAAACAGTCATACGCATTATCTCGTTGTATGCGTCGACAGCCTTGTTCTTGACAGTAACAAGCAGATCCACAGCGGTAGCCGCCTTTTCGAGATTGACCTGTATCTGAGCAAGGTCATCGACATCGCCGAGCATAAGGTCGATCGAATCCTGCTGAACCTGTGCGTCGGTTTCCTTGACGTTATTTACAAGCGACTCGAAGATATCAAAGAAGGTAGCGTCGCCTTCGGTTTTATCTTCAGTCTGCTTTTTCTGACTTACTGTTTCCATAGGGGCGATATTGCTTGTAAGCGGTACTATAAACATCTATATCAGTTCCTTTCGGCTGTCTTAGTTATTTCCTATGCTGAGTGCTGTCTGCGCCATTGATTTCACGGCGTTCAGCACAGCAAGGTTGGCTTCATACGAGCGGGTAGCCGCCATAGCGTCCATCTGCTCCTCTGCCACGTCAACATTCGGCAGATAGTAATATCCATTCTCGTCTGCGTCGGGATGTGTCGGGTCATAGACCGGTGTGAGCGGTGTTTCGTCCTCGACTATCTCGGTAACAAGTACACCCTTGTTTTTAGTCGCAGAAACAGTATTCGCAGGCACTCCCCCTGCTATCTTTTCTTTCCTCTTTGCTATTGTTTCCTCAAGCACCGAGTTGAAACCCTTGTTTTCGCTGAACAGTACGACCTGCCTTCTGTACGGCGTACCGTCCTCTGTTCTGGTGGTTTTTGCGTTCGCAACGTTCTGCGAAATTACATCAAGACGCAGTCTTTCCGCTGCCATTCCCGATGCGGCTATATTAAGCGAGCTTAAAAACGCCATGCAAAAAACTCCTTTCTGTATGTCAAAAAAGCGTCGAAATCCGTTTCACTGTATATAATCCATTATTTCAAAGCGTCTGCTTTAAATTACGTTTTCATTGCCGAACGCAGCCTGGTGAACTCACCGTTCATCTGGTTCTTGAGTGCCTGATACTGTAACTGTACCTTTGCAAGCTCGTTTGACTGCGAATCAACGTCTACGTTATTACCGTCCGGCTGAGTGTTTGTGGCGTCGTCTTCATATACTCTCGTTGCAAGCTCTACCTGCTTTGAGCCTTCCTTAGCCTTACCGCCGATAACGCTGGTGTTTTCCATTCTGTCTTTGAGAACAGCATAAAAGTCAAGATACTTACAGTTATAACCGGGGGTATCCTGATTTGCTATGTTCTGTGCAATTATCTGCTGCTTCTGCCACATTACCGAAAGTCCCTGCTCGGTTATGCGGAAAGCGTTTGTGTTGAAAAGTGCCATATATCCTCCTTTTCAGGCTGAGGTCTTTCCTGACTGTTAATGCCTTTAACCGGTTCTGTATTTTGTGCGCTTTTGTAACATCGTTACAATATATAGAAAAGTAATTTTAGTTATGTAAAAATTACACGAGTTTTGGTGCTATTTTAACAGTTTTTAGCTTTAATGCCAACAACTCAATTGTATATTATACAACATTTTAAGATTTTTTGCAAGGCTAAAAGGAAAATTCTGTTGATTTTTGTACTTATTTAATAAAAGCGTGGGTGTTTGATATGTAACAGCTGTATTTTTTCGTCAGACTGCACAATGAAGCTCTTTTTACCACTTCCTGTCGAAAGTCGGAAGTTCGCTGTATGAATTTCTTTTCCTTTGCCTGTAAATCATTTTAGGACGTGGTACGGGACGGCTTTGCATCTGCTTTTTCCTGTCACGGCACTTAATATATCTCTGCGCCGCTATGCGGCAGTGCCTGAATATTGTTTTCTGTGCGGTAAAGCACGACGGTAGCGTAACTGACTTTACCTCGGTAAACCCGTTATCGTTGAACCACCAGTTGTCAAATTCCGGCGCGCCGCGTCTTATATGATATGTGAGCCTGTCACTGCTGCCCTCATAATATCTTATCTTTCCCGTAAAAGTAAGTCTTCCGTTTTTTACGGAAAGTTTCAATCCGTCATAGGGTATGACCCAGAGCTTGCGTTCAACGCCGCCGGTGTCGGCAAATATACGGCCTGCGTATCTGCTGTATACAGCTGCGCTTTTCTGAATTTCAAAGTAGGTGCTGCGGGTTATATGGCGCGCTCTCGTTTCGCATACGAGAAATATTATAAGGCTCAGAAAAAGCCATACTGTAACGCATACCGCAGGTATCAGAAGTCTTACAGCGACAAAATTTTCTGTGCGCCAGTTTCTTGTCTGAAGTATCAGCGACATAAGGCTGAGAAGCGCCGGCAGGGCGAGTACCGCTCCTATTGCCGTGCTGGCTTTTCTGCACGCTTCGCGGTATCCTTTTGTATCGGCGTGAAAAAAATTCTGCGTAACCGCACCTCCCTTAAGACAAACTTCTGCTTATACTAATTATATTATAGCCGCCTTACAAAAGTCAACGAACTTTTCTTAAATAAAATGTATAAAAACGACCCGCATTTTTTAAACAATTCGCAGAATTTTTAAAAGTCGACGAAAAAACCATTGATTTAACTTGATTTATTGGCTATTTTATTGTATACTTAATGTTAAATGATATTATAGGCGTGTTGGGTACGGCAGTTTATGCCAATTTCCCCGTGTGTCTTTGAAAGGGGGAGTTGTGTTTTTGAGCTACAAGAAAGAAGAGTTCACTTCTTTTGAGATAACTTCGCTTGACGGCGAAAGGCTGTTCTATACGGAAAACAACTTTGACTTTCCCATAATGTACGATATGAACGATAATATTATCGACAATATGCTTATGATAAAAGGACGCCGGCTCCCGGAAATAGATACATCGGAGTATGTCTATGTCATTGCCCGTATGCGCGACGGTGACAGATACAGATATAAGACCAACATCTCTGTGTCGACAGACAGACAGATGAACGTTGTATTAAGACCGGATAAGGCAGAACTGCTTGAAGAGCGCAGACGCTATTTCAAGATAAAGACAAACGAGAGAGCATTCATCACACTGAGAACCCAGGAGGGCGATGATAAGCCTACTCCGCTTGAGCCGCCTGCCGAGATTTATATCAAGGATATCAATGTCGGAGGAGTGTTCTTCATCTGCACCGATATACGCAGACGTTTTGCAAAGGGCGATAAACTGCTGTTGCTGGTCAATCTGTCCGGCACACGCCTTGAGCTTAACGCAGAGGTGCTGAGAGAACAGGCGATAGGATCTCAGGAAGCGGATACGGGTTACGGTTGCCGGTTTATCGGCGTTTCCCATTCGCAGGAAGAAATCATTTCCAGATATATTTACAAATTGCAGTTTGAAATGCTGCAGAAATCGCGTGAAAAACGCGATATGTTTTAAATAAGGGCTTCGGAGGTTACACAATATGCAGTCATTTAAAATCAAAACGACTTTACGCATACTTACTACCGCATTTGCGGTTATACCGATGCTGATAGTCGGCATTGTCGGATATTTCAGCATGACGGGTTTTGCCGCAAATTCGGTCAGCCAGTTTGCAAGAGCGACAGGCGCAGCGCAAAAAGAGATAATAAACCAGTATCTCAACGAATGTATATCCGATGTTGCTTACCTTTCGTTCAGCAATTCGGCGGGCACTCTTGCACAGAGCGGTCAGGGCGACGACGCAAAGTCAAATCTGTCGTTGCTGTCGGAGAATATCGAAACCAGAAACAGCGGTTTCAAGAACGTAGTCATCACAGATACTTCCGGTAATATAGTGTATGAATATGACGATGTACAGGGCATGAAGGAAAGCTTCTTCGGTTTTGAAGAGATCGAGGATCTTCCGGAGGGAAATGTAAAAATATCCAATATCTATATGAATAACGAAGATTACGGTACAGACGTATTTTTTGTTGCAAAAAGTATAGACAAGGACGGTCTTAATATCAAAGACGGTTATGCAATCGAAGTCGTTGACCTGAGCCGTCTGACCGAAATACTTTCACATTCCACATACGGCGAAGGAAAGGGATATCTTACAGTATCCGACAGTAACGGCTGTGTACTTAATTACAACGGAACCACAGTTCAGAAGATCGACGATATTTCAGACATCAGTATGCGTGATATCTACAGATCAATGATCAAGCCCGTAAAGAAGGACGAAAATATTGATTACAATGCAGGTTCGTCGCTTGGTTGCTATAACTATTTCTCAGGTTCGACAACCGCCGGCTGGAAGTGGGTCAGTGTATATCCCGGTAATATGTCAATGTCTCAGATAATGGTGCCGGTTGCGATATCTTTAGGTTCGATGGTGTTACTTGCCATTATATGCGCTTTGCTCGGTATACTCATTACCAAGTCTATAGTAAACCCGATGAACAAGATGGTTGCCGTTGCGCGTGAAATTCAGGAAGGCGACCGTGAAAAGCGTCTTGAAATTAAGGCTCACAACGAGTTCAAGGATATTTCCGAGCTGTTCAATAATATGCTTGATGACGTAAGTATGTCGGAAGAATTACACAGAACAATATCAGACATTTCGGACAATATGCTGTTTGAGTGGGATTTCCACAAGGAGTCGATGTATATTTCAGATAACTTCAGGGATAAGTTCGATATCGACCCGAAGGAAGCGCAGCTTGCAAACGGTAAGTTCCTTGATAAGCTTATGAGCGAGGAATACGCAGAGATTTACAAGCGTGATATCAGCGTCCTGCTCAAGAACAGAACAGGTCACAGCGGTGAATACCAGATGACTACCAAGAACGGCAGTCTGCTGTGGTTCTCGGTGCGTGCGCTCTGCGTTACAGACCGTCTTGGTGAACCGCTCCGTGTTATCGGTGTCGTAACGGATATAGACAGCGAAAAGAAGCTTGAACTTCAGCTTTCTGAGCGTGCAAGTTACGATTTCTTGTCACAGCTTTACAACAGAAGTACATTTGAGCGTGAGCTCAAGAGTGAGATTGAGCGTAGCGCACACGCAAAGGTTGCGGTACTCTTTATAGATGTAGACGACTTCAAGTTTATCAACGACCGTTTCGGACACTCGGTAGGCGACGAAGTTATCAAGTATGTTGCCGGCTGTATCAAACAGCGTGTAAAGGGTAGCGGATTTGCCGGACGTTTCGGCGGCGATGAGTTTGTACTCTGTATTACCGATCCCAAGCAGATAGAAGAAATCGAAAGCCTGTCGCTTGACCTTATTGATGAGCTTTATGAAGGCTATCATTCAGAACTTGCCAATGTTTCGATAAATGTCAAGGCAAGTATCGGTATTGCATTCTTCCCCGAACATGGCGATGACAGCAACAAGATCGTTGCGGCTGCCGATGAAGCTATGTACTTCGTAAAGAAGAACGGTAAGGCAAACTACCACATTTATCAGCTCGAAGATTCACAGATTGAGGATCTTCAGCACACTCTGTAATTAAATCAAATATTCATACCCGCTTTTTTGGCGGGTATGACTGTTTTTATATGTAAATAATTTGAAATACAAAAATTTAACCGGATAAATCAAAGAGAGGATATACCGTATGGCAGTCGTTATAGCTATAACAAATCAGAAAGGCGGAGTTGGCAAGACTACGACCTGTTCCGCATTCTGCGGAGGTCTTACCGAAAGCGGGAAAAACGTTCTTGCAATAGACCTTGACCCGCAGGGAAACCTGAGCTTCAGCTTAGGTGCCGACGCCGAGGAAAGTTATACCATGTATGACGTTTTCAAGGGCAACTGCACCGTTAAGGAAGCAATACAGAGTACTGATAACTGCGATGTTATACCTGCGAATATTCTGCTGTCGGGCTGTGAACTGGAACTTACCGGTGTAGGGCGTGAATACCTTCTCAGAGAGGCTCTGACGGATGTAATGGATGACTATGATTACATAATGATAGACACCCCTCCTGCGCTGTCTATCCTTACTATAAACGCATATACGGCGGCTGACAAGCTTATTATTCCGATGATAGCGGAAATTCTGAGCCTGCAGGGTATAGCTCAGCTTAAAGAAACCATTTTTGCGGTAAAGAAATATTACAACAAGGATTTGGAGATTACCGGAATATTGCTTAATAAATACAATCCCCGCCTTGTTCTGACAAAGGAAGTCGAAGAGCTTGCAGGAATGATAGCCGAACAGCTCGGCACGAAGATACTCAGTTCAAGGATAAGCACAAACGTTTCCCTTGCGGAAGCTCCTGCGCACGGAATATCGATAATGGAGTATGCTCCCCGTTCCAAAGCTACAGCCGAGTATAGAAACCTCATTAACGAAGTTACCGGTGTTGCAATGAAAAATACGCATAAAAAAGACGCAAAACGACCCACAAGACGTCCCGTTAAAAAATAAGTCGAAAAGGAGAGTATCGCCTGATGGCAGAAGAATATAAGTCAAGCAAGACAAAACAGGTAATGAATCTGATAAACGCAAAACCGTCCGGCGTCAATCCGTTCTTACCGCCTGCCGAGCAGGAAAAAGAGAAGAAAGCAAGGACAGAAACCACTATAGAGGACAAGCTTCTTACATATACGCAGTCAAAGCGAGGCGCTTCCGCACCGAAACAGCCGCACACGACCAGGCATAACCCTATGTTGCATATTCCTGAAGAATGGGAACAGTCATCGCAGACGCAGGATAAAACGTTCGTAAAGCCTGTAGCGCATCGCACAGGGCAGATTACCATTGACATCAACCGAATCATAATAGATGAAATTCTCGATGATGCGCTTATGCGTTTCAATACCTGCCATTGTGAGAAATGTAAGAAGATAATTACCGAAAAGGTACTTGAGCAGGTTCCCGTAAAAATAGTAACGGTAACGCAGGACGAAGAACAGTCCGTAGTCGACAGCTATTGCAGTTATGCCAGAAAGGATATTTATTCTGCAATAGTAAAAGTAGTGCTTGCAAATAAACGTAAACCGTTCCACAACTGATAGTTTAACAGCCACAGCAAATCGCTGTGGCTGTTGTTTTATATTCAGTGCGTTATATAACGCAAAAACCCCTCCGCACTGTGGCGGAGGGGTCGATATGCTCTTTAATTCAAAGCGTTAATCAGTCAGATTACTTGCTTCTCTTCTTAAGAACAACGCCTGCTGTAGCAACTGCTGCTGCTGCGAGAGCTGCAGGAACAACTGCAACTGCAACACCTGTGTCAGGGCTTACAGGCTTGTCAGGTGTAGGCTTGTCAGGATCCTCAGGTGTTTTGCCTGAAGACTCACCGGGGTTAACGGGCTCAGGAACGTCGCCTGAAGATTCACCGGGGTTAACGGGCTCGTCAGGAGTTTCCTTAGCAACTGCGATCTTAACGCTGTCGATAGCGATTGTAGGAATGTCTGTTGCATCTTCTTCAGCTGCGAGGTCTGTGCAAACTGCGATGAACTCAGCTGCATCGATCTTGTTAGCAAAAGTAAGTTCAACTTCGTATGTGCCGTTGCCTGTTACGTCAACAACTGTACCTTCTGCGTTAGCGTTCTTTTCATTGCCTTCGCCCCAGTACTGTACGCCCCAGCTCTTATCAGCAAATGAGATCCAAGCCTTGAAAGGAGTTGTAAAGTTAGAAACTGTGAACTGTACCTTAACTTTAACAGCGTTAGCGAAATCAGCCTTTTCAGCGATTACGTCAGCTTCGTCGCCTGTCCATGCATTGATGATGTTTGTACGAACAAGACCGCTGTCGACTACTGTACGACCTGCGTTCTTGATTGTAACGTCAACTGTTTCTTCTACATCTTCAGATGTACCGGGTACTACATCATCAGGAGTAGCAACGGGAAGCTTTTCGCCATCCTTGTTAAGGAAGTCGACGCTTGAGTAAGCGATATCGCCGCCCCACCACTGTGAAAGGGCGATCTGACCGTATGTGCCCTCAGCACCTGAGATATCCTCAGCTGTGAAGAAAGGCTTTTCTTCCATTCTTGTGATAGAGTTTGTTTTAGTATCCAACAGAATGTCGTGCGCCTCAGGCTTCTCGGATGTGTCACAGCCGTTGCACCACTGGAGCTGGTTCCAGTTGTTAGATGCTGTGCTGAAAATGAATCCGCCGCCTGCACCCTGTGATAATACATCAGCTGATGCGTCTGTAAAGTTGATTCTTACGCCGTATACATCGTTGATGTCTACGCCTTCGGGAAGGATGTCGGCTACGTTAAGTATGACGTCACCGTCTTTGTTGGCACCGTCCCAAGCTGCGAATGCGCTTACTGCAAGTGAAGAAACTGCAACTGCAGCTGCAGCAACACTTGCTAAAGTTCTTGTAAACTTCATTGGTTTTGTCCTCCATAAAAATATTTTAGCTGTTTAGCTAGTATTAATGATACTATATCCCTGCAAGCTTTTCAATTGGCAAATTGCACAAAAATTGCAAGCCGTTTTATAGATTTTATCCACCATAACGATAAAACTGTTAAATTAATTACATTTTGCTAATAATGTTATCAAAGCAGTATAGCAGTATCCGACCGGTTTTTTGCATATATCCGGCAATTGTTTTGCTTGACTAACTGCGTGGGATAAGGTACAATATAATTGAATAAATATGCTGACAGCTATACGCACATCTATATGTAAGCACCGTTTTGCGTACATATCCGATATGTTGTGATACTGCACAAAAACCGTATGAAAGATTTTACTTATCCGATACACAGAATTTTCATCAGGAGTGAAACTTTTTCGGAAAATCTGCCTACTACAAAGTAGGTGACGTAAGCGAGGTGAGCCAATGGGCAACAGCGGTCACGAAGAATATTTCAACCGTGTATATGACGAAACCTGCAAGTCGGTTTCAAGGTTCGTAGTCAGCAAATGCGGAAATATGGACGATGCGGAAGATATTATTCAGAATGTATATACCCGCTTCTTCAAGCGTATAAGCGAGAAGGGTCACGAAGATATCGAAAGCCCCGAGGCTTTCCTTATAAATATTGCAAAGTTCGAATGCCGCACATACTTCTCCGGCAGAAAGAAAAACGACAGGGTTTCATCTTTCTCCGATTATACCGAAGAAGAGATGGTGGCGATAGAGAGCGAAATGTCAAAGCCTCAGCCAAGGCTTGAAGACATTATAAGCAACAAGATAGTTGCAAAACAGATATTTGACGACATAATGAAGACCGATGAACTGACAGGTCAGATATTCTATCTTCATTTTGCGTGCGATATGAAGCTTGAAGACGTTGCAAAGGCGCTTGATGTAAAGCTTTCAACAGTCAAGAATAAGCTTTACCGCACAATAGAAAAACAAAAGAAAAAATTTAAACTGTGACTTACGGAAGGGGGCTTTCAAATGAATACAAACGAGTTCTATAAAGAGCTTATGAGCGAGTATTCTTTTGACCATGATAAAATAAAAAAAGCCGCTATGGGTAAGTCGGTAAGCAGAAAAACAAGCAGACTTAAGGCGGCATGGATTTCGGCGGCAGGTGCCGCTGCGGCAATTGCCATCACGTTCGGCAGTGTTGCGCTTCTCAATACAGGTAGCCCTGTGAGCGTTGCTCCCACGACATCGATCAGTGCGGAAGATCGCTTTAAAATGGCAATGGAAGCTTATAACAAGGCTGACGAAAATACCGAGGACGTTTTCCTCTATGTTACATTCAAGGAAAACGAAACGCCGGAGGATATGCAGAAGATACTTGCAAAGGCTGATAACAAGGGTAATATCCGTGTTACGGAAGTTTACCTTTCTGACGGCTCGGCAGTGAGCGGCAGTGAAAACATTGCTTCTCTTTTTGATGCCAACGAGAAAAGCATAAAAGCCGTAAAGGTTTACTGCCCCGGAAACTTCCTGAAACGTCTTACCGCACTTGACGGTGTTTACCTTGTGGAAACAGAAGACACATTCAAGGAAAATGATTTCTGTGCTATCGATACAAGTAGCGATTACGACTACTATCCCGATTACAGCACAGGCGACAACGCAGTAACGCCTGCGCCCGGAGATTCAACAAACCCTCAGGAATAATCTCTTTATATATTTAAATAGTATACCGCCTTCAGGAGCGACAGTTCCGGAAGGCGGTTTTTAATATGCCGCTCTATCTTTGAAATAGCCGTGTAATCGTTTTAACAAAATTTTGCGACAGCCCCGAAATGCTATTGACTTTTCTTGTGAAAACCATTACAATATGATTAAAACAACAAAAAACGGCTTTTTGTTTCTCGAAAAATGAAAAGCTGAGGAAAGAAAGGTATCTATGAAGAAGAGAATACTTGCCGCTCTTATCAGCGGCATAATGGTTGTTACCGGTATTTCTGCGTGCTCAGGCGGGGCAAACTCGTCTGTTGAGAGCAGCACCGCAACAACAACGACCTCTGCGTCAGCCACAACCAAGGCAGAAACCACGACCAAGGCAGAAACTACAACCACGGCTGAAACCACGACAACCAAGGCTGAAACCACGACCGCAGCTGCAACGACAGTAGCCACTACTGTGGAAACAACCACAACCACGATGACCACAACAACCGCAAAAAAGCAGGAAACGACTGCAACAAAGGCGACAACCACAACAAAAAAAGCAGAACCCGCACCTGCCGAAACCAAGGGTGATTCTGTAGCATTTTCACAGAATCTTATGCCCGGCTGGAACCTCGGCAACCAGCTGGAAGCAAATTCAGGCGGTACTCCGAGCGAAACCGCATGGGGCAACCCGACTATAACCGAAAAGCTTATAAAGGAAGTAAAGGCACAGGGCTTCAAGTCTATCCGTATCCCCGTATCTTATCTTTCAAAGATAGGCGCAGGTCCGAATTACACTATCGATTCAAAGTGGCTCGACCGGGTACAGGAAGTAGTAGATATGTGCGTTGACAACGGACTTTACGCTATAATCAACGTTCACGGCGACGGCTACTACACCGTAAAAGGCGGCTGGCTTCTCTGCGGCGAATCCGCTTCCCAGCAGAAGACGATCAAGGCAAAGTATGAAAAGGTATGGGAGCAGATAGCAAAGCGCTTCAAGAACTATGACGAACACCTCGTGTTCGAGTCAATGAACGAAGAGTTCGACGGATCGTACGGCAACCCCAATCCCGAATACTACAACAACATCAATGCATACAATCAGATTTTCGTTGATACGGTAAGAAAAGCAGGCGGCAAGAACAACAGCCGTTATCTGCTTATCCCCGGCTGGAACACCGATATAAACCTTACAACAGGCGACTGCGATACATATACAATGGAAGCAAAGTTCGTTATCCCGAATGACAGCAGGATAATGATTTCCGTTCACTACTACAGCCCGTGGGAATTCTGCGGAGAAGAAACCACAGACATCTACTATAAATGGGGCGACTCGGTTAAGAAATTCGTAAAGCCCAGACAGAGTGAATCGCTTGTAAACAGACAGTTCGATAAGCTCTACAATGCGTTTATCAAGAACGGCTACGGCGTTGTAATAGGCGAGTACGGCTCAATCGACAGAACCTCAAAGAATAAGAGCAATACTACATATCGTGCTTATTTCGCAGAGTATGTGAATTATGCCGCTCATCAGAGAAATATAGTTACTGTTTACTGGGATAACGGCTATAACGGTAAACACGGCTTCGGCTTATTCGACCGCACAAAGTGCACAGTAACACAGCCCGAAATAATCAAGGGTATTATAAACGGCGCAAAGGCTGCCAAAGCCCCGACAGCGCCTACGGAATAAAACCGCATTCGGTGCAATAATTTTGTATATTTTTCCACTTGCTTTTTCGGTGGAAATGTAGTATATTAATCCTTACAGAAAGGAATGATATTTTATGATGAAAAAAATTACTTCTGCGCTGACAGCCGCAGCAATGTCGATATTACTCGGTATAACCTGCTTTGCCGAAACTACAGTAGGCGCAAGCAGCGGTAACACAAACACAGGCGTTACATTCGATATGACAGCCATCATCATCTGCATCGTAGCTCTTGCAGTTGTAGTTGCAGTCGGTGTCATCACAGCTGTTGTAAGCAAGAAGAAAAAGAACGGCGATAACAAGTAATTATCACTGAAGCCCTGCCCACGCAGGGCTTTAGAATTTGTTGGTCGAATGCTCATCTACGCCACTCACCGTCAATAGCGAAGCAGTGTCACCGTTGTGTATATATCCTATGCCAATATAAAGTTGATAATTTCGTGAGTGTATCAGTGCAACTGCACTATCACCGAAATTTCCAAAAGACGCACTATCCTAAGATATCTGTACAGTCCCCCGGGTCAAACAGAGCGGAGCGTCCCGCTTATTGCGATTTTTTAAACGCAATCGTTTGTGTGTCTTATCGCCAACACCCATTTGGCGGGGTACGGGTGTGGGTAAGGAAAGAGGGAGCCACGAGGGAGAGAACCAAAGGGATAGGGTTAGGGGCTGCCAAGTCCCTCACCCTAGTCCCTTTGGTTCTCTCCCGCGTGAATAGTAGCAACGTTATCACTTAGAATAGCGAACCCGAGAAGTGCTGTCCGACAAATAGCACTATCGGAAGATTGCTATCACAGTTAAATACTAAAACTGTATGTTAGATGCATATCCTTTATCATATTTTTCCGTAAGAATTCCTGCCCACGCAGGGCTTCTTTTTCATTTTCACATTATCACCACAATCTTTCAGCAAAGATACACTATATTTTACTGTTCGACAGCATAAAATGGTAAAAATTCACTTGACTTTTCGGACCTGATGGGATATACTATTAATGTACACAAAAATATCAGATTGTACATCTCAGACGACAGTAAGAGGCATATAACGACTGTCGCACGGAGGGAAAAATGAAAAAAAGCTTAGTCACATTGCTTATTGCGGCGTTGGCTGTTACTACGGCCGCCTTGATGAGCGGATGCGGCTCAGATACAACATCTTCGGACAACACGACCCCTGACACGCCACCAACGACTCAAGAGAGCAAAGATTCAGATCCTTCGTCGCAGCAGACAACGGTATCGGATATTATATCCGTTCCTGACAGCTCAGGCGATACCGGTAGCAGTGATAACAGCGATAATACGGCGACAGACCTGCGCAGGCAGATAGTTGCTACCGCTGAAGCACTCGTAGGTATCGATTATGTCAGCGGTATGGCTTCTCCCGAACAGGGCTTTGACAATTCAGGGCTTATCTATTATGTTCTCCGTGAAAACGGATTTATAAATTGTCCGAGAGGTACAGCCGCACAAAAAGAAATGGGTACATCGATTGATTTTGATGATATCAGGGAGGGCGACCTGCTCTTCTTTACCGACACCGACAGCGAAACAGGCGAAAAGATCGATTTCGGCGGTATTTACATCGGCAACGGAAAACTGATATACAGTCCCTATCCCGGCGAAAAAGTAAAGTTCGCCGATATCAACAGTGCTTATTGGCAAAACAGTTTCAGTGTTGCGATAAGTGTTGCTTAAATTCCGATTATGACATTGTCCTTCATATAAAACTACAAGAATACCGTCTGCGTTATGCAGGCGGTGTTTTTGTATTTGCAACACTTGTTACCGAATTGTAACCGTTGTTACCGTTTTGTAACCATTTGTAACCGAATTGTTACCGTATTGTAACCGAATTTTAATTGCATTTTGCTTATTTTGTGATATACTTAAGGCAAGGACAGGGAAATGTCAGATAAAAGGTTGGTGATAATATGAAAAAGAAATTATCATTGATATCAGCAATATTGACCGTTGTTGCCATAGCATCACTTACGGCTTGTTCCGGTAATTCTCAACCTGCGCAAAGCGATGGATCTTCTCAGAGTACATCTGAAAGCTCAACTGCCGGCAGTTCTGACAGCTCAGAAACGTCTTATGAGGATAATTCATCACAGGACAGTTCGACCGATGATACATCATCAGACAACAGTTCAACCGATGATACATCGTCAGACGACAGTTCAACCGATGATACATCGTCAGACAACAGTTCGACTGATGATACATCGTCAGACGACAGCTCGACCGATGATACATCGTCAGACAACAGTTCAACCGATGATACATCGTCAGACGACAGCTCGACCGACAACACTTCAAACGATACAGAACCTGTCGCACCTTCCCAAAAAGGCGATGTTATCGCCAAGGCGGCATATGATATGCTTGACAAGCCGTTTACGGACGGCGGATACAAGCCCGAAACGGGTTTTGACAATTCAGGTCTTATCTACTATGCGCTGACAAATGCCGGTCTTGAGTGTCCGAGAGGACTTACCGCGCAGAAAGATATGGGCAAAGAGGTTCAGCTTTCCGACCTTCAAAAAGGTGACGTTGTATTCATAAAAGACGGCGACTCCTTCTTCGGAGGTATATATACAGGCGATGACACAATGGTGTTCAGCCCGTATCCGGGACAGAAGGTACGCACCGCAAATCTCAAGTCGATATACTATATCGACAACTTCCTTAAGGCTGTAAGAGTGGGTTAACGCTTTTATTGCACAATCATCACAAAGTTTTTTCAGCGTCTTGTAACGCCTCGCAATAACTTCATAATGTTTTACAGCATTGCAACAGCTTTTCAGACTACATCGCAGTAACATTCAGACAGCATTTTTATAACGCCTGCAAATATTTACACAGCATTTTCATATCGTTTCAACAGAATTCTTAATTTCCGCTGCATTGCAGCAATTCTCCTCTCTTATATATTTGCCCCTCCGCTTTTGCGGAGGGGCAAAATCTTTTTCTGATAGTCGGATTTATCTTGATTTTCATCATTCAAACTGTTACAATATAATTATACACATTCAGCTATAAAGCCGAAAGGAAAAAATAAAATGGAAAAACGTACAGTCTTATTTAATGACAACTGGAAATTTGCGCTTACCGAGCCCGACAGCGATAAAACGGCTCTTCAGAATATACATTGGTATAATGTTGAGATACCGCACGACTGGCTTATCGGAGATACTGCAAACCTCTACAAATCGGGTTGCGGCTGGTATGAAAAGCATTTCAGCATAGACAAACTTGACGAGCAGGACTGCTATATCCTGATATTTGACGGTGTGTATATGGATACGACCGTTTATGTCAACGGAAAAACTGTCGGAGAGTGGAAATACGGTTATACTTCATTCAGCTTTGACATAACAGACAGCCTTACCGAGGGTGACAACCGCATTCTGGTAAGAGTAAATCACAAGGCGCCAAACACCCGTTGGTACAGCGGTGCCGGCATATACCGTAACGTATGGCTGAGAAAGACCTCGCGTAATCATATCGTACAGGACGGAATATATATAAACGCAAGACCCAACGACAGCGACCGCAGAGAGCAGGGCAAGTGGAAAGTGACTGTACAGACAGAGCTGTCGGTGCAGACCTGCGGAACGCTTTCGTTTGATGTGATCGATCCTATAGGGCGTGAAACCTACAGCTGTGAGCGCAGAGTGTGCGGAAAGAGCGACAAACTGGTGTTCTATACAGACTGTCCGAAGCTGTGGGATACTATTACACCGAATCTTTATTCTTTGTCTGTAAAGCTCTGCGGCGAGGACGGAACACAGTATGACTGTGTTCAGACAAAATTCGGCTTCAGAACTACAAGGTTCAGCCCGGACGAAGGTTTTCTGCTCAACGGCATACGTCTGAAGCTCAACGGAGTTTGTATGCACCACGATCTCGGTGCGCTTGGTGCGGCTGTCAATTACGATGCTACATACCGCCAGCTTTCAAAGATGAAAGAAATGGGCGTCAACGCTATCCGCACAAGCCATAACCCGCCTTCAAGAGAGCTTATGGATATATGCGACGAAATGGGTCTTTTGGTCGACAGCGAAATATTTGATATGTGGGAGCTTGCAAAGAACGAGAACGACTATCACCGTTTCTTCCCCGAATGGTACAAGACAGATGTTGCCGCCTGGATACGCCGTGACCGCAACCATCCATCGGTTATTATGTGGAGCATAGGCAACGAGATATACGATACGCATAAAAGTCCGAGAGGACTTGAGGTAGCGCAGATGCTGAGCGCCGAGGTCGAAAAGAACGATCCTATGCACAATGCTCTGCCTACTATTGCGTCAAACTATATGCAGTGGGAAAATGCGCAGAATGTAGCGGACTTCCTTAAGCTTGCCGGCTACAACTATACCGAAAAGCTGTATGACGAACACCACGAAAAGCATCCCGACTGGGTCATATACGGCAGTGAAACAGCGTCTACTGTACGATCAAGAGGAATTTATCATTTCCCTTACGATACCTCGCTTCTTGTCTATGACGATCTGCAGTGCTCGGATCTCGGCAACAGCGTTGTAAACTGGGGCGCTTCTCCGCTCAGATCCTACGCAATGGATACAGCCGCAGATTATTCTATGGGACAGTTTGTATGGACAGGCTTTGACTATATCGGCGAGCCGACCCCCTACAGCACCAAGAACTCATATTTCGGCATAGTGGATACCGCAGGATTTGAAAAGGATTCGTTCTGGTTTTATAAATCGGTATGGGATATTGCCTGCGAAAAGCCCTTTATCCACATATCGCCCTGCTACTGGGATTTCAATGAGGGACAGATGATAGATATCATAGCATATTCAAATCTGCCTGTTCTGAAACTCCGCTATTGCGGAAAAATGTATGACAGCGAAACGCTTGATCATAAGAGCGAGGATAAGCTCTGCGCACATTTCCGTGTGCCTTATCATAAAAATTCGCCTGTAGCGGTAAGAGGATATTATAACGAAAACTGTACGATCAACGATTATGCGGTCGAAAAAGTACTCTTTACCTCTCTCGATCCGTATAAGATCCGTATGCACAGCGACAGGAGCGAGATAACCGCAGACGGCAGATCGCTTGCGTTCGTAACGGTTACGGTTGAGGACAGATCCGGTCAGGAAGTGCAGAATGCCGTCAACAGAATTAAATTCACCGTAAGCGGCGCCGGCAGACTGCTGGGTCTTGATAATGGCGACAGCACCGATTATGACAGCTACAAGGGCAGTCACCGCAAGCTGTTCTCGGGTAAGCTTCTTGCAATTATCGGCTCTACATTTGAAACGGGCAATATAACGATAACTGCCGAAAGCGAGGGCCTACAGCCGGAAACGATCATTCTCAATTCTGTTGTCCCGAAGACTGCGCCGGAAGGCGTAAGCATAGTGACGGAAAATGCATTCCCGTCAGTCACAACGCCGTATACAAACGAAATACCCGTTCGCAGGATCGGGCTTGAGGATAACAGCTCACATAAGCTTAGCAAGGACAACGATACTACAGAAATAAGCGTTAAGATATATCCCGAAAATGCAACGTTCCGTGATATAGAATTCAGATGCTGCGCCGATAACGGAGTTGAGATAAGCTTTGCCAAAGTAGTTTCATTTGACGGAAAGACAGCAACTCTTAAAGCCTTCGGCGACGGAAATTTCCGCCTGAGAGCATATTCAAAGAACGGTACCGATATCCCGAAGATAATTTCAGAGCTTGAATATACAGTTGAAGGACTCGGTAAGGCGGAAAAGGATCCGTATATCTTTACTGCAGCCTGCCTTTGCGATTTCTCGAATGTACCCGTTACAACGATAGACAGAGGTTCACTCGGCGGTTTCAACGGCAGAACCGTTGTCGGATTCAGTTCTATGGATTTCGGCGGCGGCACTAAACATATGACGTTAAGTGTCGGAAACTGCGGCGGCGGTGAGGATTACCCGGTAGAACTCTACCTTGGTGATGCTGATAACGATGGAGAATACATCGGCACATTCAATATAAAGAATAACGGCGGCTGGGACAGGGCGTACCCTCAGGAGTTCGATCTCCCGCGCAGAATAAGCGGAATACATGATATCAGCTTCGTCATAAATGATTCCTGCATATTCGGCGGCTTTGAATTTGCAAAACACGACCGTACCTATGCCGAGAATGCGGCGGCAGACAACGATAATCTGTACGGTGACGATTATAAAGTAAACGGCTCATGCGTTGAGGAGATAGGCAACAACGTTGTTATCGAATTCAACAGCCTCGATTTTGCAGGCGGTACGGATAAGATAACCGTTACAGGCAGAACGCCGCTTGACAACTGCACGATTCAGCTCAGAGTAAACGATGAGAACGGCAATCAGACGACCCGCCTGCTCGAATTCCCCCACGCAGACGGGTATACACCCGTAACATTCGATATTGAGCGTATCGACGGAAAAAACAATATCGCATTCGTGTTCCTGCCCGGCACACAGTTCGATATGAAATCGTTCAGATTTATAAAAGCAGAAGAATAAAATACCGCTAAGGTCATGGAACGCTACCTTAGATGTGAATTTATAAATTTTTTCCGAATAGCACGCAACACGTATTGACATAACACGTGTTGCGTGCTATAATACTAAGTGTAAGGAGGTAGAGCGTATGACGTTCAAGGAATTGGAAAAGCTATTGAAGGCTGACGGTTGGGTGCTAAAAGATACAAAAGGCTCTCACTTCCAATACACAAATCCGAACAAGCCCGGAAAGGTTACTGTGCCGAACCACAAGGGCGACATACCGAAAGGCACAGCAAATTCAATACTCAAGCAGGCGGGGCTGAGATAAGCCCCAAATCCTGCCGTATATAGAAAGAGAGGTACTGTTATGTTATCTGTTTATCCCGCTTGTTTTTACAAAGAGAAAAACGGTCAGTATTCCGTGATTTTCCCCGACCTTGACCATCTTTCAACATTCGGCGATGACTTACAGGACGCTATGGAAATGGCGGTTGATTGTCTTGCAGGTTACATCTATGACCTTAAGCAGAGTAAGTCAGATCTTCCCACACCGTCAGATCCTGCGGATATAGATATAAACGCCGAGTATGACGAATACGAAAGCGCATTTGTAAACCTCGTATCCGTTGATGTGGAAGATTATGCGAAAAAGCATTTTGAAAAATCCGTCAAGAAAACGCTTACAATTCCCGCATGGCTCAACGACCTTGCGATAAAAAACAACGTCAATTTCTCACAGACATTACAGAATGCACTTAAAGCAAAACTTGGTGTATAATAAGCCATTCCCCGCCGTAACAAGCGGAGAAAAGTTATAGGAGGCATTACGATGCCGATATACAAAACAAAAATAACATCAGGTATATTTTATTCACTTTTCGTATGGGAGGAGGCTCGCTCCTCCCACTTTTTATATTTTCATTATTTTAAACTGTAATCAGCCCGTTCCGATTATGATTAGTGTATCTGGTTTTTAATTCTTCCCCTCCCAAATTATTTACAATTCCTCCCTCCGCTATAGACTTTTAGCTAAAAATGTGCTATAATATAAACGATTATAAATAACTTTGCCGCACAGGCAGAGTGCAGACACAAGGAGGTGTCCGTAGCAGATGACTTACGAAAAGTCCTGCGGAGGAATAGTTTACAGAAAATTTCACGGCAATACTGAAATATTGCTGATAAAGCACATCAAGTCGGGCTACTGGTCTTTCCCGAAAGGACACGTTGAAAACGGCGAAACCGAGGAAGAAACCGCAAAACGTGAAATAAAAGAGGAAACCGGCATAGACGTTTATATTGACTCAGGCTTCAGAGAAACAGTTACATATTCGCCGCGCAAGGACGCAAAAAAGGAAGTTGTGTATTTTGTCGCCCGTGCAAGAAATTATGATTACACCCCACAGCTTGAAGAAATTTCGGATATCCGCTGGGTCGGTATAGGACAGGCACACAACCTGCTTGTCTATGATAATGATAAATTGATAGTCAATAAGGCAAAGAGCTTTATTGCGCTTATGAAGTGATTGTGTTTTGAGTGACGAAAAAAGAAAATATGAAAGGAAACCCACATGACATACGAACAGGCATTTGAATACGTCGGTACTTTCACAAAATCCGGTACGCCCGTAAAGGACCTTATAAGATTTGTTATTCTTATGCGCCTTCTCGGCAATCCGCAAAACGAACTTAAAATAGTTCACGTTGCAGGTACAAACGGAAAAGGTAGCGTATGCGAATATATAAGCAACGCTGTAAAAGCCGACAACAAGAGCGTCGGAAAATTCACATCGCCCTATATCGACTGCATTGAGGAACGCATACAGGTAAACGGCAAATATATTTCCCGTCCGGCATTTGCACTGTTGTGCGAGCAGGTGAAAAAGGCAGTCGAACAGACAGGCTTTGACGGCTTTTCACAGTTTGAGATACTTTGCGCTATCGCTCTGCTTTATTTCTACAAAGAGCAGGTAAACGTTGCCGTTATAGAAACAGGAATAGGCGGACTTCTCGATTGCACGAACATTGTAAATCCCGCTGTCAGCGTTATAACATCGGTAGATTTCGACCATACCGATATGCTTGGCGATACGCTTACCGAAATAGCACGTCACAAGGCGGGTATAATAAAGCCGTCCGTTCCGTGCATAGTATATCCCGGACAGGCAAAAGAGGTAATGCGTGTCATTGACGATAAATGCCGTGAGTATAACTGTGAAGAAATTATCCCCGATATGTCAAGAGTACAGATGCTCCATATGGATATCACAGATGTGTTCTTTTCATACAAGGGTATGAATTATCACCTTGTTATGTCCGGCGAGCATCAGATAAAAAATGCTCTGTGCGCCATAGAGGCTTGCCGTATACTGAAAATCGAGTACAGCAGTGTGTTCACAGGGCTTGAAAGATCCGCCCTCAGAGCAAGAATGGAGGAGGTAAGCGTGAACGGCGCTACCTGCATTATAGACGGTTCACACAACCCTTCCGCAATGAGAGCCGCCGAAAAGCTGCTGAGCTGCGACAAAAGAAAGATACACGCCGTAGTCGGTATGATGGCAAACAAGGACTGGCAGACCGCCCTTAAAATAATTCTTCCCCGCTTTGAAGACGCCATATTTGTTGACGGCTTTATGCCGGGCTGTGTTCCCGCGTCTCAGCTTACACGCTTTGCCATAGAACAGGGAGTACGCTGTACATCGTGCACCGACCTTGACAGCGCAATATCGCAGGCAACGCTCAAGGCAGGAACAAAGGATATAGCGATGATAACAGGCTCGCTCTACCTTGCCTCCGCCGCCGAAAAGATAATCAGCAAGTAAAACCCAATAACTATCTAATATTTAAAAGGAACGATAATTCAGCCAAGCGCTATCACCCGTGCCTTTCGATGAACGCTCTGACGGTTTTGCATCCGCACTATCCCACGCTCAGCACCACCACACTTGGCTCCCTTGCTAAAGGGAGCTGGATTGCGACAAAGCTACTTCTTATCATAAATTGTCTTGCTCTGCGATTCAAGCATCTTTAATATCCTCTCAACCCTATCTGTCGCAAGACTGAGGGATCGTTGCACCAACCCTTGCCATCCTCACAACCATTGCAAAAGTACAACTATCCCTCGCTTCGCACTACCACTCTTGCCTTTCGATGAACGCTCTGACGGTTTTGTGCTATCCTTTGCCAAGCACCATCACCCTTGCCTTTTAATGAACGCTCTGTTGGCTTTGCGTCCTGCAAAGCCTTTGGGCGTTCAACTTCGGGCATCCATGCCCGCCCTCGAAAAAGGGGAGGTGGCACGGCTGATATAATTTAACAAAAAACCGACCTATACAGGTCGGCACAATATCCATATCGCAACTTTACCTATAAGCCGAGTTTTGTCGTGTGCGATCATCTATCTACGCCCTGCGTCGCCGCAGACCTCAAGCCACCTTAAATCGGGACCGCCGAGCAGGCGGTTCATCCCCGAAACCAATCGGTGTTGCATCGGATAGGGTTTACAGACAGGAACAGTCGCCTGCCCCGTGGTGAGCTCTTACCTCGCCTTTCCACCCTTACACTGTAAAAACAATGCGGTATATTTCTGTTGCACTCGCCCTGGAGTCGCCTCCGGCTGCCGTTAACAGCTATCCTGCTCTGTGATGCTCGGACTTTCCTCACGGTTTTCACCCCGCGACCGCACAGTAAAGTTGCGATTGTTATTGTATCATTTTGTGTTGCATTTGTCAATACAAAAGCCCCGATTATTGCCTTATTTCAAGGAGTAAAAGCATTTATGACCGTTAAGCCGAATATAAAAAAGAACTTCAATATAACGTGGCTGCTCCTGTACGGCGCAGGACTTATCGCTGTCGGTATACTTGTACTTGTAAACGGAAGAATAGTGGTAGAGCCTGCCGCAAGGCTGGGCGGTATCTTTATCGTTGCAAACGGTATCCACCGCCTTATCCGTGCCTACGCAAGACATCAGCGACTGCCCGTGTTCAGCGGCGTCGGAAACATTATAATAGGTCTGATATCCGTTTTCGTTCCGGCCGCCACTCTTGCACTTCTGTCGTTTATATTCTCACTTTACGTTTTTCTTAATGCCCTTGTAAAATTCATCGACTTTGGCACAGCCCTTAAAAATGCCGTTCCCGATGCGTTCTATGACTTTTTTTCGGGAATATTCTTCACCGTTTTCGGCGTTATTATGCTTTTCGGTACCATTATGGGAAGTCAGGGTATGCTTGTTGTCATCGGACTGTATTGCATTATTTACGGCGCAGGCGAGCTGAGGCTGTTTATCCGTGAGGCTGCTCCAAATAAAGCCAAGGGCATCATCCGCCGCAGGATACGCTTTTCGCTTCCGCAGGTCATAACCACGTTCATACCGCTGAAAACCTTGCGCAGCTATACCGAGCGTCTTGATTCCCGTGAGATAGATATTGAAAAACTGCAAAACGAGGAGCGCTACGAAAAAAGCGCCGACGCCCCCGATATACACGTTCTTATCCACGTCAGCGCCGACGGAGTAGGCTCTATAGGACATTGCGACCTTGTGCTGAACGGCACGGTAATATCCTACGGAAATTACGACAAATCATCAGAGCGCCTTTTCGGCGGCATCGGTGACGGTGTGCTTTTCAAAGCGGATTTTGACAAGTATATAAATTTTTGCGTCTATCACGATCTGCAGATGGTGTTCGATTTCGGCGTAAAGCTGTCGGAAAAACAGCTTGCAAAAGTCAGAAAAGGCATAGCAAAGCTCGAACGAAACATCACCCGCTGGAAACCGCCCTATCAGCTTGCAGTCGAAAACAGCCCCGCCGCCGATATCGCGGATTTTGACGATTATTGCAGCTCGCTGTGGAACGGCACACACGCACGGTTCTATAAGTTTAAAAGCGGCAGATTCAAGACCTATTTCGTTATGAGCACAAACTGCGTTTTCCTTGCCGATTATATACTCAGCAAGGCAGGAACCGATATAGTAAAGACCGCAGGCATAATAACTCCCGGCGATTATTACGATTATATGCAGAGCGAATATGCCTTGCCCGGCGGAATAGTCATAACCCGTGACATTTACAGTAAATATAATGTTTCGCCGGCTGAAACTTAAGTGAAAATCCTTGAACTTGACACGATAGTGTGATATACTACAATAGGACAAGAATTTACATTTACGGGCAATATAAAAATACCCCCCGCATAAAGAAAGGACATACTATGAAGCTAAATATCAGGTTAACAGCGGCAATACTTGCCTGTGCGTCAATTCTGACGTCGGCTTCCGCCTGCTCATCACAGAATACAAGCTCCGCTGCGGACAGCAAAAACGAAAGCAGTATAACGGAAAGCTCCGTTACAGAAAGCAAGGATAATACAAAAAGCGATACAACAAGCGATAATTCATCCGCAACTTCAGAAAGCACAGCTTCCTCCGATGAATCATCGCCCGAAAACAAGAAGCCTGTCGGCGTTGACGGCGTTCAGACAAACGGCCAGCTTGTCGTTGACATAGACGGTCATACATGGGGCATCTCCCTTTACGGCGGCGGCGACGGCGCAAACTATGCGTCATATCTCAACGAGTTCAAGGAAAAGGTAGGCTCATCGGTAAATGTATTCAATATGGTAGTGCCTACAGCAGGTGCATACTACCTCCCCGAAGGCTACGAAAAATACAACGCAAGCCACAGGGATTCGATAAACAGCATTGCAAACAAGCTGGTGAACGTGATAAACGTTGACGGATACGCCGCACTTGAGGCGCACACAAACGAGTACATCTATACCCGTACCGATCACCACTGGGAACCCCTCGGCGCATATTATGCGGCAAAGGCTTTCTGCGAAATGGCACAGGTACCCGTAAAGGAGCTTTCGACCTACAAGACGGAAACGATAGAAGGCTTTGTCGGAACAATGTACGCATTTACCGAGTATAACGAGCGTATCAAGAACGACCCCGACACCTTCACCTACTATATTCCCTCTACAGATTACACCGCTACCTATTATACCACTGATTTCAAGGCTGACGAGCAGTTCACACAGTTCCACAGCATATTTGTAGATCAGCCCGCAAGCGGCGCATATTCGACCTTTATGGGCGGCGATCAGAAGATAGTAAAGATAGAAACCGCAAACAAGAACGGCAGAAAGCTCTGCATCTTCAAGGACAGCTACGGCAATGCCGAAGTTCCCTTCTTTATAGATTCCTTTGAGGAAATCTACGTTTGCGACATCCGCTACTTTGACCTTTACGCACCCGACTTTATTAAGGATAACGGCATTACCGACGTTCTGTTCACAATGTGTACATTCTCCGCTGTCGGTGAAAATGCAGAGGGTATAAAGAACAACCTGCTTTCAAAGTAAATCTCTGACAGGTTTTCTGAAAGGAGGAGCAATATGAAAAAGCTCCCGAAGATAACAGCGCTTATATTGACATTATCGCTCGCCTGCGGATGCTCGGAGGTTTTCCCCGACAGCAACGCAAGCGGCAAGGACACATCGGCATACACCCTACCACCCGACCCCGTATCATCGGAAGCTCCTTCGGACACCGAAAGCGAAGAAACCGAACCGCCCGATACTTCCGCTCCCGAAACGTTACCGCCGGATACTTCTGCCGAAGAAACCTCCGCTTCAAATATCGAAACCACCGCCGTTCCCTCAGATGCAACATCATCGCCCGAAAGCTCTGCGCCTGCGGAAAACAGCGATATAAACAGCTACAGGGCGATAGGCGACAACGGTATATTAGTCGCAGGTATGGATAATCACTACCGTGGAATTATGTTCTATGGCGGTACATACGGCTACTGCGACCAATATATGACCGATGTAAAGGCGTTCCAGTCGGCGCTTCCCGAAGTAACGGTATATTCTATGGTAATACCGACCTCTGTCGATTTCTACAATCCGACCGAATACAAGGGCTACACCGAGCTTCAGAAGGATAAGATAGATTATATCGAAAGCGGACTTAAAAGCACAGGCGTTACAAACGTCAGCGTGTACGATACCCTGTCAAAGCACACCTCAGAGGAGATATACTCAAGGACGGACCACCACTGGATGCCGCTCGGCGCATATTATGCCGCACAGGTGTTCTGCAAAACTGCAGGAGTAAAGGTACCGGATATAAAGAATTACCGTAAGGAAACCTGCGGCGGTTATGTCGGCTCGATGTATTACTATTCGTCCGATGAGCATCTTAATAACGACCCCGAAACCTATGCGGTCTACTATTCTCCGAATGAGGATAAGCTGAAAACCACATATTACGACCGTTATTACAGCAACGGCTATGACAGCAGCCTTTTCCTTTGCGACAACGCAAGCTATTACTACCTGTCGTTTTTAGGCAGTGACGATCTGATAGCTCATATCAAAACCAACGCAAAGACGGGCAGAAATCTGGTCGTTATCAAGGAAAGCTACGGCAACGGGCTTATCCCGTTCTTCACCGAGAGCTTTGATAATATCTATGTGCTTGACCTACGCTACTGTGAGGTAAACGCAATAAAATTCTGCAAGCAGGTCGATGCGACCGATCTGCTGTTTGCAAACTGCGCCTATACTGTTGCAGGCGGCAACTGCGACTACTTCTCATATATACGAAATATCTAAAAAGTGTTTTCATATCCACTATTTCGACGATTGTAATCCCGGCTTCTGTGAAGCCGGAAAGGGTCGCAGGGGCGTCAGCCCCCCGACTTATCCCCGGCACGGATGCCGGGCGTGTATGCCCAAGGGCTTTGCAAGGACGCAAAGCCAACCGAGCATACACAGCCTTTCACGGGGGAAAGGGGGTCAGGGGGTTAGGGATATAAAAAGCACTTCAATGAGATAATTGATAATATGATTTAATTACTTGAAATAAGGACACACCTATGAAAGAACTTGAATACCCCTTCGACAGCGGTTATCTGCTGAAAAAGAAACGCTCTATAAAAAGACAGCTCCTGTCAGACGGCAGTGTGCGTATAAAGAAAAAAATCGCCGTTCTCGGCGGCTCAACCACGAATGATATAATTAATATGCTCGAATTATTCCTGCTGAACTACGGCATAGAGCCGACCTTCTACGAGTCGGAGTACAACCGCTACTGGCAGGATGCGGTATTCGGAAACGAGGAGCTTGACAGCTTCTCACCCGACCTTATTTTCGTTCACACGTCCAACCGCAATATTCTGAAATATCCTGCGATAACCGACAGCAAGGAGCAGACAGACGCTCTTTTTGCCGAGCAGATGAGATATTTTGAAACAATGTGGGAAAAGATAGCCGAGCGCTATCACTGCCCCGTAATTCAGAATAACTTCGAACAGCCGTATTTCAGGCTTATGGGCAACCGTGATGCGTTTGACTGCCGAGGCAGAGTGAATTTCATAAACAGGCTGAACACGGCGTTTGCCGATTATGCCGCATCGCACGAGAGTTTTTATATCAATGATATAAACTATGTCAGTGCCTGCTACGGTCTTGACAAGTGGAGCGAGCCGTCCTACTGGCACCTGTACAAGTACGCAATGTGCGTTCCTGCAATACCCGACTTTGCTTTCAACTTAGCGGCAATAATAAAGTCGGTATTCGGCAAGAACAAGAAAGCGCTTGTACTCGACCTTGATAATACGTTATGGGGCGGAGTTGTCGGAGATGACGGTGTTGACGGTATCGAAATCGGACAGGAAACCCATATGGGACAGGTCTATGCCGAATTCCAGAAGTATCTCGGACTTGTGAAGGATACAGGCGTAATGCTGACCGTCTGCTCGAAGAACGACGAGGAAAACGCCCTTGCAGGCCTTAATCACCCCGAGGGCAGTTTAAAGCCCGATGATTTCATAATGATAAAGGCAAACTGGGATAACAAGGACAGAAATATCGAGGCAATAGCGACAGGACTCAACATCGGACAGGATGCGCTTGTATTCCTTGATGATAACCCTGCCGAGCGTGCGATAGTTTCCGCACAGTTGCCTACAGTAGCCGTTCCCGAAATGGAGCGTCCGGAGGATTATATAAGAGTGGTAGACCGCTCACGCTTCTTTGAGATAACCGCTTTTTCGAGCGATGATTTAAAGCGCAACGAAATGTACAAGGAGAATGCGGTAAGAGCCGCACAGCAGGCACAGTTCACCGACTACGGCGAATATCTTCACAGTCTTGAGATGGTGGCTGTGATAGACGACTTCCTGCCTGTCTATCTCCCCCGCATAACACAGCTTACAAACAAGAGCAACCAGTTCAACCTCACCACAAAGCGTTTTACGACCGCAGAAATGGAGCAGGTATTCGCAGATGATAGCTATATCAGGCTGTACGGCAGGCTTGCCGACAAGTTCGGTGACAACGGTATAGTATCGGTAGTTATCGGAAAGGTGAACGGCGATACGCTCGACATAGATTTATGGCTTATGAGTTGCCGTGTGCTTAAGCGTGATATGGAATACGCAATGCTCGACAATCTCTGCGACAGAGCAAAACAGCGTGGACTTAAGACGGTAAAGGGTTATTATTACCCCACCGCAAAGAATAAAATGGTGAAAGAGCTGTACGGTGACTTCGGCTTTATGAAAGTCAGCGAGGACGCAGACGGCAACACCGTATGGGAGCTTTCGCTTTCGGGCTACGAGCCTAAAAACAAGTATATTACTGTAGAAAGGAACAAGTAAAATGAGCGAGCAGGAAATTTACGAAAGATTAAACGAGGTTTTCAGAAACGTATTTGATGATGATGAAATCGAGGTCGAAGCAGGCACAACAGCAGATGATATAGAGGACTGGGACAGCCTTGAGCATATCAACCTCATCTCCGCTGTAGAAGACGAATTCGGCATCCGTTTCAAGATGGGCGAGGTTTCTTCAATGAAGAACGTCGGTGAAATGGTCGACATAATAAAATCCAGAGCCTAACGGCAATGTGCCGTTCCAAATTCCGCCTTTGGAAAGGTCTGAGATTGGCGGACGGTAGCAAAACGGCGGACGGCAATGTGCCGCTTCAAATTCCGCCTTTGGAATTGTTGCCATTCGGCTAAAGTTAGTTGAACGGCGGGATTAAACAAAGCAATAATTTGAATATGCGGCGGTCACGGCGGTGCGGCAATGTGCCGCTTCAAATTCCGTCTTTGGAATTGTTGCCATTCAGCTAAGATCAGCAGAACGGCGGGGTTACACAAAGCAATAATTTGAATAAGCGGCAGTCACGGCGGTGCGGTTGTGAGCCGCTTCAAATTCCGCCTTTGGAATTGTTGCCATTCAGCTAAGATTAGCAGAACGGCGGAGTTACACAAACCAATAAAGCAGATAAGCGGTCACAGCGACAAGCTGTGACCGCTTTTATATTATTATCGTTAGCTACCCTTACGTCCCACCAACCATTCCAAAACCGCACTATCCCCCTCGCTTTTCGTAGGGCGAGCGTCTGTGTGTGCTTGGTTGGCTTTGCATCCTTGCAAAGCCCTTGGGCACACACGCTTAAGGCATCCTTGCCTTGCTTGCTCCTCCCGCCCCACCGATGTTAGAGATTTTCTCAGCGTTTTTAATCTATCAATCATCATAATTATAAATAACGGACATCGGTAAATTCCGATGCCCGTTTTTATATTCAGTTTAACCGCTTACCTCTTCGTCTTAACCGTCAGCGTACCGCTCCACGAGCTGTACTGTGTAGTCTTGCCGATCGTCTTATAAGCTCTG
>PPYF01208631.1_pt1 | contig 30055 bp, 14 predicted proteins | sample 1559871 | NCBI WGS metagenome assembly PPYF01 (sample SAMN08240021, study PRJNA423297) | Human gut metagenome, whole genome shotgun sequencing project.
AAAGCAGTATAGCATATGGGATTATTTGTAGAGGTTGCAACCTTCGATACCCCGCAGCTTGCTGCGGGGTAGTTCATTTTTGAGTTATCAAAACATATAATTGCTATATCTGTTAATCCGTTATATAATAAAATAGATTAGGTAAAGATTCGTGTTTATATCTGAGAGAGGTACTTACATGGGAGTTTCATATAACGGATTATGGAAATTATTGATTGACAATAATATGAAAAAAATGGATTTGGTAGAACGTGTTGGTATCAGTAGTAGCACATTGGCAAAAATGAGCAAAGGAGAAATTGTGTCACTGGCTGTTCTTGAAAAAATTTGTGATGAATTGGATTGCGATTTTGGAGATCTGATTAGCTATGACCGGAAAGGGGCTAAGAAATGATGGAATACAGTGCATCTAGTGTAAAATTTCTTCTTTGGCATGTAGAGACCAAAGAAACGGCAAAGCTATTACAAAAGAATAGTTTTGAAGAAATAAGGAAGATGGTGCTTGAAGATAATATTTTTCAACAAAAATCAAGAGAACGGGCGCAGAGTGAGTACAGCTGTATAAAAAAGAGATTGCAATCATTACCGGATGAATTGATTAAAAAATTAATTGAAGCAGATGTTCAGACGTCCAAAATTATCACATTTATTGCATGTATGGCAACAGATAGGCTTTTATTCGAGCTTATGTTTGAAGTGTATAGAAATAAAGTTCATTTTGGTGAAGAATATATAAGTGATGCAGATTTAAATATATTTATGAATAATAAAAGAGATCAGAGTGACAAATTTGCAGGTTTTTCTGATACAACTGTAAAAAAGCTAAAGCAGAATTACTCAAAATATATGTTAGAAGCAGGATTTATTACTGGGAAATTATCAGATAAAAAAATTGTTCATCCCTATATAGATCCAGAAGTTAGAGATATATTATTCAGAAATCAGATGGAAAAGTATTATTATTCACTAACAGGAGAAATGTGATGGAATTTCAAGATAAATTGGATGGTATTTGGAAAAGAATATCGGATGAAGAATTTCTGGCGAATAGAGGTGTAGCAAACGAAGTCCGATATTACGTTTTTGATTACGATGCTTCAATGGAACTTGTCGTCAGACGAAAAATCGAATTGTTACAAAAACAGAATTATCCACAGGCAGACGGTTTTGAAATTGCAGTTTTTGATTTGTATCAGATGGTGCTGGATATTTTGGAAGAAAGAGGATACGTAGAGAAATGCATTAAATTTGAAAAAACAAAAGGGCGTGAGTATCTTTATAATGCAGTTTCAAAATTACTCCGTTTGACATCTTCCAGTAACCTGATCGTGAATAGGATTGTTGAGCAGACACCAGAACATGCGGTAGTTTTTCTGACTGGAGTAGGGAAAGTATTTCCTTTTGTAAGATCGCATAATATATTGAATAATTTGCATCAAGTATTAGATTCTGTTCCGGTGGTTATGTTTTATCCGGGGAAATGGAATGGGGAGTCATTAAGTCTCTTTGGAACAATTAATGATGGCAATTATTATCGGGCATTTCCACTTATTGTGTAGGAGGGCAGTTCAGTATGAAAATTAAGGATATGTTTTATAAAGAAATAGACCGAGATATTAAAGGGGTAATCAAGGTTGGGCAGGCAGATGATGAGAATGTTTATCAGGAACTGGAAGAGTATGTTGTAACATCCGAACTGGAATCCTATATGAAACGCTTTTTCAATGCCTATATTAATGGCTTGGAAACAAAAACAGATAAGATGGGTGTTTGGATTTCTGGCTTCTTTGGTAGTGGTAAATCTCATTTCTTGAAAATTCTCTCATATCTGTTGTCAAACAAGCAAGTATATGATGAGAATGGACAACAACATACAGCCACCACTTTTTTTATTGAAGGTGTTAAAGTAGAAAATGCCGATCTTAAAAAGGATATACAGACGATAGCAGAACATAGTGATGACGTGGATGTTATTTTATTTAATATTGATTCTAAAAGTGAAAGTGATTCCAAGATGAACAAAGAAGCAATTCGTGATGTATTCATGAAAGTGTTTAATGATTATCTTGGTTATTGTGGTTCTATTCCTTTTTTGGCTGAATTTGAAAGAAAACTGGATGCAGATGGTGTCTACGAGAGTTTTAAAGATAAGTTTGAGGAAATTAATGGCACTTCCTGGGTAGAGGCAAGAGAGGATTTTTATTTTATTCAGGACGAAATTATTGAAGCAGTTACTTCGCTCGGTATCATGAGCGAAAAAGAAGCAAATAATTGGGCAGAAAATGCACAGAATACATATAGTATGTCAGTGGAAAAGTTTGCTCAATGCGTTCGCAGCTATTGTGACAGTATAAGCAAAAATCATCACGTAGTATTCCTTGTAGATGAAATTGGACAGTATATTGCAGACGATAGCCAGCTTATGGTTAACCTACAGACGGTTACAGAAGATCTCGGAACTGCATGTAAAGGAAAAGCATGGATAGTAGTCACCAGCCAGCAAGATATTGATTCCATTACAAAAACTATGGGAAATGATTTCTCGAAAATTCAGGGACGTTTTGATACCAGAATTGCATTGTCTTCGGCAAATGTCGATGAGGTTATCCGGAAACGTATTCTGTATAAAACAGATATGGCTGCGACGATTTTACGGGATCTGTATGGAGAATATGAATCCGTATTAAAAAATATTATAACATTCAGTGAAGGAACACCAGATATGCCTTTGTATAGGGATGCTGATGATTTTGCAGAAGTATATCCATTTATTCCGTATCAGTTTAAGCTTCTGGGTAATGTATTGACATCAATTAGACAGTACAGTTCAAGCGGAAAACATCTGGCGGATGGCGAACGTTCTATGCTTGCACTTTTTAAAGAGGCAGCACAGAAATATGAAAATGAACGGGAAGGTGTACTTGTACCGTTTAATGCTTTCTACAGTGCACTTGATGATTTCATTGATCACACGCATCGAATTGTAATTACACAGGCTTCTAAGAATAGCAGGTTGAGTAAATTTGATGTAGAAGTACTGAAAGTTTTGTTTATGGTAAAGCATGTAAACAATTTCAAAAGTAATGTAGAGAATATTACTACGTTGATGGTATCAAAAGTTACAGAAGATACTCTGGAACTCCGGAAAAATGTAGAGGCTTCTTTTCGATTGCTTGCAAATGAAGGAGTAGTACAGAAAAATGGCGAAGAATATACATTTTTGACAAACGAAGAGCAGGATGCAGAGAATCTCATAAGGACGATCAACATTGATCCGAAAGATATAGTAAGTTATGTGGCTTCTGTTGCTTTTGAAGAGGCAATCGCATTACCAAACAGTAAATATAAGTATAACAATCGTTATCAGTTTGGATTTAATCAGCAGATTGATGACAGAATGATTAGGAGTAATCCAATCAATCATTTAACATTGCATCTTTTGACAGCTTACTGTGGGAAAGACGATGACCTTAGTTTGGGTTTGTTATCTACGGATGAGAAAAGCGTGGTTGTACGTTTATCAGATGATTATGCGTATCTCACAGAGACAGAAAGCATGAAAAAAGTGGAGGCATTTTTAGGAAAACCAGATCTGGCGAAGCTTACAAATTATGAAGTAATTCGAATTAACAAACAAAAAGAACGAAATGATCGGGTTAAGAGAATTAGCGATTATGTGAGATTGGCTTTGGAGGCGGCAGAGATTTATGTACGTGGTGAAAAAGTTGTAACCAAGGCAAAAGACGTGGTGTCCAGAATAAATGAAGCCTTTGGTAAATTGGTATCCAGTGAGTTCAGTAAACTGAATGATATGGAGACTGCACCTGAGACAGCTGATATTCAGGAAATGCTGAAAAAGACAAAGGCACAGATGACCTTGGATTTACCAGGAATGAGAGAAGCTAATGCAGATGCATTGCGTGAACTACTCACAAAAGTACAGGAAGCTGAACGATCTGGGAAAAACTATTCTATCAAACAGGTACTGACAGATTTCGAAGATGTACCATATGGATACACTGAACTGGATATTGAGTATTTGATTGCGACATTGTATAAAAAGGGACAGATTGCACTGAAATTGAATAGTGTGATTTATAGCCCGGCAAGTACGACACCGGAAGATTCGTTTAAATTTATAACTAGAAAAGAATTCCGGGAAAAGATTTGTCTTGTTATGAAAGAAATTCCCAAAACTTTGTGGGTGAAATCTCTGAAGAAAGTTATCCAGGATTTCTGTAAGCGTACGGTTGTGACGGATGATACAGATGTATTAATGAGAGATTTTCGTGGCTTCGCTCAAACAAAAAAAGCATACATGCAGACACTCTTGCATGAGGAGTATAGGACAAATGACAAGCTTCCGGGCAAGTCTCTTTTAGAAAAATCAATTAGGTTAATTGATGATGTTCTTCAGATCAATGATCCAATGACATTTTATAAACGGGTAGATGAATTATATGATGATTTTGATGAAGCAGCAGAAGGATTGAATGATTTACAGACTTTTTTGGATGGTCCCCAGAAAGAAAAATTTAATAAAGCATGCTTTATCCTAGCTATCTTCAAAAAGAGCGAAAATTATATTTCTGATTCAGAGGTACTTGGATATGCTCGTCAGGTAGAGAAGTTAATTAACCTTCCAGAACCATATGGATTCATCAATAAACTGGAAGAATTTGCAATTAGATTGCAGAATGCGATTACAGATCTTCTGGAAAGGGATGCACAGCGCATTGAACCGGATGTTTATGCGGATCGCAAAATCGCTTTGGAGTCAGTTTTGGATGAACGCCCTTACGCAGGAGTATTAAAAAAGAAAATAGAGAAGAAATTTGATGAATTACTTGAGAAACTGAAACAGACGAATGATATAGCTGCTTTAAATGGTATTCCGTCAGAGAGCAATGCACTTTTGCAAAACTGTCTGAATGACATCCAAAATGAAGAGAATGCATATCAGAGGACTTTGAGGCAGTTAACACCTCCAGGAACAAAACCGGAAATGCAGCCGGAAAAGAAACCGGTGAAGATGATTCAGACTGTTCCTATAACAATGCGTACACTTACTAAAGGAAAATCCTATACCATAAGGGATGTGGAAGATGTTAATGTATTTCTTGAAGAGATTAAGAGAGAACTGATAGAAAAATTAGGCGATGATAAAGTAATTAAGTTAAGTTAGGCGGGAAAGAATGGAAAAGACAGCGATAAAAAACTTTGCAATAGAAGCAAGAAAAATTCTGATGAGATCTGCCATTGCTCAGGCTGGCTTCTATGGTGTTACAAAAAAAGGATGTTCAGAGCCTATCCAGAAGGGGGCAGGTTTTGAAGTCTACATGACCGTGGCAGGTACAGAAAATCGCATTTATGGTGAGGATCTGAATCTTCGTAGAAAATTGGTACAGGCAGTTCAGAAGATAGGGTTCGATCAAGTAATTGAAAAAACGGCTTATACATGGTTTAACAGATTAATTGCTATTCGATTTATGGAAGTCAATGATTATCTGCCTACCAGGACAAGGGTACTTTCATCGGAAACAGGAAGCAAAACCCCTGATTTAGTGACTCAGTATTTGGATGTGGAACTTAATCTGAAGGATGAGGAACTGGAGAAGATCAAATCATCCATTAGGAATAATAAGTATGATGAGGCATTTGTGCTATTGTTCGTAAAACAATGCAATGAACTGAATGGAGTCCTTCCAAAATTATTTGAAAAAACAGATGACTATATGGAGCTATTGCTGAAGATATCTTATATCAATGATGGTGTTGTCCGTATGTTAGTGGATACAATTCCAGAACAGTATTTCAATGTTCAGAAAGAAGGTCAGGTAGAAATTATTGGATGGATGTATCAGTATTATAATACAGAACCCAAAAGTGAAGCATTTGCCAAAAAAGGTAAGATAACCAAGGAAGAAATTCCAGCAATTACTCAGCTGTTTACTCCAGATTGGATTGTTCGCTATATGGTTGAGAATAGTCTTGGCCGTTTATGGGTAGAAGGTCATCCGGATACTATGGAGTTACTGAAAGACAACTGGAAGTATTATCTGGAAGAGGCTGAACAGGAACCAGAGATGCAGACAAAACTGGCAGAGATTAAAATGGAATATGCCAAACTTAATCCAGAGGATATCACATTTATGGATTGTTGTATGGGCAGTGGGCATATTCTGGTATATGCTTTTGATGTTTTTATGCAGATTTATGAAAGTATGGGGTATTCAAGAAGAAATGCGGTACAACGGATATTGGTTAATAATCTGTATGGATTAGATATTGATGATCGTGCAGCACAGCTTTCTTATTTTGCTGTCATGATGAAAGTACTGGAATATGATAAAAGGTTCTTCAACAGAGATGTTCAGCCACAGCCACGTGTTTATGCAATTCAAGAAAGCAATGGAATAAACAGGGCACAGTTGAAGTATTTTGGATCTGGTTTATCCATTAGTGAGAAAAAAGAAGCATTGGATCAGATGACAATATTGTTGGATACATTTATTGATGGTAAAGAATATGGTTCAATTTTGAATGTGGAACAATACGACTGGGATTTATTAAGTAAATTTGCTGATGGTGCAGATACAAATGGACAACTGACTTTTGATACATATGGATTAGACGAGACCGAAGATCAAATAAAAGAGTTAATTGCTATTGGAAAAGTTATGGCAGAAAAGTACTGGGTTATATCAATAAATCCTCCATATGCGACGGTTAGCAATTTAAGCTCAAACATAAATAATTATGTGAAAAAATGCTTCCCGGATAGTAAAGCAGATATGTTTTCTGTGTTTATTGAACGATGTTTGCAAATGATAAAACAATTTGGATATGAGGCAATGATTACAATGCATTCATGGATGTTCTTGTCAAGCTTTGAAAAATTACGAAAAAAAATGATGTTTACAGAAACAGTTAGTATGGCACATTTAGGAGCGAGAGCGTTTGATGAAATAAGTGGTGAAGTCGTGCAAACAACTTCGTTTATAATTAGAAATGTATATACTGAAAAGTATAATGGTAGATATTGCAGACTTATTGAGCCAACAAATGAACAGGGAAAAGAAAGTTTGTTCCTTTCAGGTCAAAATCAATTTATTGTAAATCAAGATTATTTTTCAAAAATCCCAGGTCAACCGATGGCATATTGGTTAAGTAGCACAATGTTTGAAATATTTGAAAGTTCTAATATATTAGCGGATGTAGCCAAACCAAGACAAGGGCTTGCTACATCGGACAATGAACGCTTTTTAAGGCTTTGGTATGAGGTGGATTATAACAAAATTGGTTTTGGCATTAAAAATATTGAAGATAATCGAAAATTTGAATATAAGTGGTTCCCGTGCACTAAAGGAGGAAGCTTTAGAAGATGGTATGGAAATAATGACTATATTGTAAATTGGGAAAATGACGGTGAGGAGATAAAAGATTATGCTGCTCAACTTTATCGTAATTACACGAGAACTATTAAAAATATACCGTTTTATTTTAAAAAAGGGTTAACTTGGTCAACAATATCATCTGGATTGTTTTCATTAAGATTTGTACCAGAAGGTTTTATATTTGAGACTAAGGGGGCAATGTGTTATGTGGATGATGATTATTTATATTCGGTATTAGCATTGTATAATACAAAAGTGATGCAACAATTTTTAGCAGTCGTATCTCCAACTTTAGATTATCATGAAGGTCCGCTTGGGCGAACTCCTGTTATGCTCGAAAAGAACAAAGAAATTGATACAATTACAAAGGATTGTGTCTCAATATCAAAAGAAGATTGGGACTCTTTTGAAAATTCATGGGAGTTTAAAAAACATCCTTTCCTTTCTTTTGGGATAGAAAATAGTGATAATCATTTTGAACAAGAATATAAGAGTCTTGAAAATTCATATTACAAATGGAAAATTGTCTGTGATGAGCGTTTTAATAGATTAAAAATAAATGAAGAAAAATTGAATAGACATTTTATTTATGCTTATAAATTGCAAGATGAACTAAATGAAGTAATTGATGAGAAAGATATAAGCATTCATAAAGCAGATTATGAACGAGAAATTCGATCCTTTATTTCATATGCTGTTGGCTGCATGTTTGGTCGATATTCTTTAGATGTGGAAGGGCTTGCCTTTGCCGGCGGAGAGTGGGATGCCAGCAAGTATCGAACATTTCTTCCAGATAGTGATAACTGTATTCCAATTACGGATGAAGATTATTTTGAGGATGATATTGTTGGACGATTTTGTGAATTTTTGAAAGTTGTGTTTGGAGAAGAAACTTTAGAAGATAACTTGAATTTTGTGGCACAGGCATTGGGGAATAAAGGAAATAATAGCCGAGATGTAATCCGAAACTACTTTTTGAATGATTTCTTCAAAGATCACTGTAGTACATATTCAGTGTCTGGTTCAGGGAAACGTCCGATATATTGGTTGTTTGATTCTGGAAAAGAAAATGGATTTAAGTGCTTAATTTATATGCACAGGTACAATAGAGATACGGTAGGGTGTATCCGTTCTGAATACTTGAAAAAATCTCAGGATGCAATTGAGGGTGCCTTAAAAAATGCAGAGTACGCAATCAATAATTCCGAAAGTGCTGTTGATCGTGCAGCAGCTACAAGAAAACGGGATAAATATATCAAGCAGTTGAATGAAACGAGAATTTATTATCAGGCACTGTCCCATATGGCACTTCAGAGAATAGAAATTGATTTGGATGACGGCGTGAAGAAAAATTATGCAAAATTCCAGAATATTGAAGTGGTTTCTGAGAATGGAAAGAAACAAAAAGTTAATTTACTTGCAAAGATATAGGTGATTTTTTGGATATTGAAAAACTTGCAACAAGTACAATAACAGACTGTATAGCGGGGACAGATTTTCTGTCTCCGTGGATTAGCGAAGGGGATAGAGAACCTTCATGGGACGGATTTATTTATGCATACTCCCAAAAAAGTCAAGCAAAACAATATTTGACCGGACGTGCAGCCGTTCAAGTAAAGGGAAAGCGGGTTAAAAGTTTAAAGAAAAAGAGTATAACATATTCGGTTTCAATGATTGATCTGGAAAACTATAGAAATGATGGTGGATCATTGTTCTTTGTAGTGGCTATTACAGAGAATTTAGAGAAGAAGATATATTATTCTGCATTGTTACCATATAAGATTAATCAGTTGATGAAAATCTATGACGGGAAGAAAAAACCAAGCTTAACGTTTGCTGAATTTCCGACCAAAAAGAATGAAATTGAAAATATAGTCATTAGTTTTGTCAAAGATTGTAGAAAACAGGCGGTGGTTAAAAATGGAAAAAACTGGACGATAGATGAAGTAGAAAAGCTGGTTGGGTTTGATAATCTATGTTTGAATTTCTCTGTAACTTGTATAGGATATGATAGAAATGATCCGTTCCCGTATATGAAAAATAGTGATTTTTATATGTATGCTGGAAACAAAGATAAATCTATACAGTTTCCGATAGAGCATATTGAGAATCTTGAAATAGTTACCTATGATAAAGATATTGAGATATCCGCTAATAATAAGGTCTTTTATAATAGAATAAAGTTTGAATATCGCAGAGATGGAACTCGGATTACTCATATTGGAAAAAGTATTCGAATGAACTTTACTGAGGATACCAAAGCTACTTTTAAGTATGAATTGAAGGGTAATTTAGATGAACGAATATGTTCTGCAGAGTTTATGATTGCGGTATATGAAGACCAAGGATTTTGTGTGGATGGTTCTGAACTTCATCTTGATCATATTCAACAGAAAATAAATATTGATGAGGTTAAAAAGAAATTACGGTATTTGAAACTCGTAAAAGAAATGCTTGATAAATTTGGTGTTAGTAAATCGTTGGATGCTGATAATTTGACTCCCAAAAATGAAGCGGATATACGAATGCTGATTAATACGCAGCTATATGGGGGAAAAGCATTTTTTGAGGATAATAAAGAAATTCCGAGTGCGGGATTTATCCATATTGCGAATATTCATCTGTTAATTGCGTGCACAAAAACAGATGATAGCCACTATGTGATAGAAAATTACTTTTGTAAAGAAATAGCCTGTTCTATGGACAAAACAGAAAATACAGCAACATCTCAATACGTATTGATGAGTCCAGAAAACTATTTGGAAGCAGATAATTTTGACGCTAAAAGGGTTGAGGAATCCTTTAAGAAGCATCACAACACGAGCCATTATTCACAGACGAATTTCAGCATTTTAAATATGTTGACAGCTTATGACAAGGATCAAAAAAGAGAGGATTTACTAATATTAGCAGAAAAATTGTGTGAATGGCTGATTAGTGAACAACCAGATGATTATGTTTATCAAATAAATCTATTACAATGCCATAAGCGAAGAGAAAAATTAACCGATCAGGAAATTATAAAATTAAATGATATAAGCAAAGAAGTGGAAAATAATGATTCTTTGCAAGCGGGAATTCAGATATTATTGGACAACTATCGGCTTGCAAAGATTTATTTACATAGATTGTCAGAAGCTGATAGAAAAGAGTTTGAAAGTTACCCGATTTATAACTTGATGAAGCAGGAGAATTAAGTATGGAATTACAAGATGTACAGAACAAACTAAATTTGATGCTCTCCGGGACAGAACGGAAGATTGTGTTCTGGTATGATGATGATGCGGCATATGAAGAAGATATTGAACAGTTAGAATTGGCTCCTGGAAATAAAAAATGGATTCTTACACAGGATAACTGGTTTGAGACAAAATTACTTTTGGAAGTTCAAGATACTACATCAAATTATCTAGTATATGCTCCTTTTTCCAGACCAGAGGATAAAGATAATTTTCTTGCAGATATTTATTATTATTCGGAGCATTTTTATTCGGATAAGATGGTACAGTTATGTGGTGAATTAGGTATTCCGATAGAGTGTCAGGATGAAGTGAAACGGTACAAAAAGTTCTGGACTGTGAATAACACCACAAAATTTCAAAAATTACAAATACCAGAGTATACGGTGTCGACAGTTGATTTGGGAATTCTATGTGTTTTAGCAGGTGTAAAAAGCTGCAATTTTGAGGAACTGGTTCGAAAAATATTGTTAGGAGGCATAGAAGAAAACGCTATTTTGAAGAAGTTTACATCATATAAAATAGCAGATGTTTTCTGGAAAATGTGTGAAAAGCAGTATGGATATAAGGACAGTGATCCGACAATCCGAAAATTCCTTGCGACCATGATTATTACTTATACAGATACAATGGCAAATGGGAATATTCCAAAAGCATGGAAAACATTTCTTTCCAGTAAGCAGAATGATGTTATTGTTTTTGTAAAGAATTTAATGAATAACGAAGAAACAAAAGATTTTTATGATAGTGTAGCAACGGATATTTCCAAACAACTAGATTTTCCAAATAGTATTTTACAGATTCCATTGGATAATATAGTGGTAAGTGATGCTTTTGAGGATTTTGATCATAATATTATTTCATGGATAATTGCAAAAATGGAAGATGGTATGCTGGATGAACAAATAGGAGGGTTGAGCATACCGGAAATATGCGAGAGTCGTTTGAAAAACTGTTATCATTTTTCAGGCAAGTTTGAGATGACATATCAGATGCTGCTTAATGGATATAAGATATTAAAAGAGGTTCCGTTACATCAGTATCAACCCAAAATTGAAGATGTTATAAATAATTATACAGAGAATGCGTATTTGATTGATACCTGGTATCGGAAATTCTATTATTATCTGGATAAGGTTGGAGTTACAGAGAATATCGAAAAAATACGTGATCTGGTTGAGAATATTTATACTAACAAGTATTTAAGTAGCTATTCATTCAAGTGGAACCAGAGCCTTACCCGTGACGCATATCAGACGTACATGTACCCTAAACAGGATAGTTTTTATAGTAGATTTGTAAAACCATTACTGCGTGAAGGTGGAAGAGAAGGGCGAGTCATTGTAATAATTTCAGATGCATTTCGTTATGAATGTGCAAAAGAGTTACAGAATAATCTGGAACTAGATGAGAAATGTGATGCGAAAATAAGTCATATGCTAGGGGTACTTCCTTCGGAAACTACGTTAGGAATGGCATCATTATTACCGCATGATGAAATATTGGTAGGCCCTGGTTTAGAAATATCTGTTGATGGTATGAAATGCGGTAATAGTATGGACGATCGTCGGAAGATTCTTCAAAAATCTGTACTTAGATCGGATTGTTATGATTTTGATGTACTTAAGAATGCAAAGCAGGCAGAAGTACGTGAAATGCTTCAGGATAAAGAGGTTGTGTATATTTATCAGAATCAGATTGATGATCGGGGCGAAAGCAAAAAATCCGAAAATGAGGTTTTTAATGCCTGTCAAGAAGCCATCGAAGAAATACAGATGTTAATAAGGCGACTGACCGGTTATGTATCTGCGACCCGATTCTTGATTACAGCAGATCATGGATTTATATATAAGAGGGATAAGTTACATGAATATGATAAGATTTCCATGGATAAATCACAAATAGCATTGGTCAATAAAAGGTATTTACTATCGTTTGACGCAGTCAGAAATGATGCAATGGTTAGCCGTGCTATGACATACTTAGGAAAATTAAATAGACTGTATGTCACAACACCTATGGGGGTAGACATTATCAAGACTCCTGGTGGAGGGCAAAATTATGTTCATGGTGGTTCATCTCTTCAGGAAATGATTATTCCTGTGATAAAGGTGATAACTTATAAAGGAAAACAGGATACCAGTTCTGTAAATGTTGAGCTTTCGTATAGTTCAAATAGGATTACGGATATCATGGTATATCTTGATTTTATGCAGATGGAAGCGGTAACGGATACGTTGAAACCGAGAAAGCTAATGGCATTCTTTGTGGATGAAGCAGGAACAAAAATATCTTATGATGTGCCAATTATTGCCAATAGCACTGAAAATGATCCACGAAAGCGAGTTATGAAGGAAAAGTTCATTTTAAAAAGTGGAAACTATAGCAGAGGAAAGGATTATTACCTTGTACTGGTAGATATGGAAGATGAAAAGAAAGAGCATCAAAGATACAGATTTGAGATTGATATTGCAGGAATACTGTGATGAAAGAGGGAACAGAAGATGAATGATAGTTATATCATAAGTAAAATGAATGAATATATGTTCCAGTTAAATCAGAAGATGGGGAAGTGGTTGAATAAAAAACTTCCCCAGATAACGAATAATTGGTGGCAGGAGCTTGTAGTAAACAATTTAAGTACGTTGCAAAAAGATAAGGTTGAGAAAAGCAATATCCATGATGTCGCTGGGCTTGATCTTGCGTCTCTTTTGCGTGTTTTTGAACGTAACTGGTTTGTGATTACAAGCTCTTTTTTTGTAAATAATAAAGAGCGTGCCAAAATTCGTCAGATGCAACAAATAAGAAATGACTGGGCACATATTACACCGCAGGATATTAATAAGAAAAAAGTAATCCATGACGTCAATGTTATCATTGAACTCATGCAGACTTTCGATGCTTCCATGAAAGAAACCAGAGACATGGAGGAGTTTTTATTTGATATTGAAGATGACAATAATATAAAAACAGAACCAGATAAGAAACCACGAAAGAAGGAAGAAACAGAAGTTTCTACGGATAAAATAATTAAAATTGGAAGTCCTGTGACATTGGCAAGTGATCCGACAATCATAGGTGCTGTAATAGGAAAAGAAGGAAAGAAATATACAATCCTGATTAATAATAAGTTTGAGACCTATTATGAAGAGCAGATTTGTCTTGTTCAAGAAAAGAAGACAAATGCTCATGTTTCTTTATCTCGTGTTAGAACTGCACTGACTGCATACCAGATCAGTAATCCGGGTTCTAGTAATTTGTATTCTTTGAATTCTGCACGAATTGACTTTGTGCCATATCAGTTTCGTCCTGCATTAAAGATGATTAAGGCGGACAGTCCGAGACTATTGGTAGCAGATGATGTTGGTGTCGGAAAGACGATTGAAGCAGGTTTGATATTAAAAGAACTGGAGGCACGTTCCAGTATTAATTCAGTATTAATTATTTGTCCAAGACCATTAGTAGCGGAGCGAAAATGGGAATTGGAAATGAAACGGTTTGATGAGAATTTTACGCAGATGGATGGAAAAACTCTTTCTGAAGCAATTTCTGAGACTGACCGTGATGGAGCTTGGCCAGAAAGACATAGTAAAACGATTATTCCATATTCTTTATTCAGTGAAGATATGATTATGGGAACACAATCCAAGTCTGCTAAGAAAAAGAAAACACTTGGCTTGGATGAACTTGACCCCATCCCACATTTTGATCTTGTTATTGTAGATGAGGCTCATAATATACGTAATGCGAATACATGGATGTATAAAGGTGTAGAAATTTTCTGCCGAAATGCAGATGCGGTAGTATTCCTTACAGCAACACCATTGCAAAATAGTAATAATGATTTATATACACTTTTGAATCTTCTCCGACCTGATATTGTGATTGATAAAGATATTTTCAAAACAATGGCTGAACCAAATGCTTATATCAATCGGCTCCTCCGCACTGTCAGGAACCAAGAAGATGGATGGCAGGAAGCGGGCAGGGAAGAAGTTGCTAATATTCTGAATACAACATGGGGAAGGAATGTCATCCAGCATAATCCGGATTTTGAGAAAATCTATGATTTTCTTGAAAAGGATAGCGTAACAAGAGATGAAAAGATTGAAATGATGGGGAAAATTGAATCATTACATACCTTCCATTCTATTATTAACCGAACCAGGCGTAAAGATATTGAAGACTTCTGCATTCGCCGTAATCTTACAGTTAAAGTACCGTATAATGCGGCACAGAAAAGTCTCTATGATGCATTAATGGAATTTGAGGCTACGTCACTTACCATGCTTCACGGAAGCCGAAGTGTTAGATTTATGATGTGTACAATCATGAGACAGGCGGCGAGTTGTATATATGGATTGCAACCGTTTTTAAAAGATATTGTTGCGAGAAGAATGGAGCAGGTTCAGAAAGACGGCGAACTATATGAGTATGACTTTGAGTTGAATAATGATGAAGAGAATTCTTTGTTTGAGCTTGCAGATGAAATTGCAGAGCTTTCGGAGAAGCTTCCAGATGATGATCCGAAATTTGAAAAAATGTTTGAGATTATCCGGTTTAAACAGAGAGAAGAAAATAATCGTGTTATTATATTCAGTTCTTTCAGACATACACTGTCATACATCCGGAAGAAACTACAGAAAAGCGGAATTCGTGTGGGGCAGGTGGATGGATCCGTACCTGATGATGAACGTTATGCTCTGCGTCAAAGATTTTTATTAGATCGAGATAATGAAAATGCTATTGATGTTTTATTATTCAGTGAAGTTGGATGTGAAGGTCTGGATTACCAGTTTTGTGATACGATGATCAACTATGACCTGCCTTGGAATCCAATGAGGATTGAACAGAGAATTGGACGTATTGACAGACGAGGACAAAAGTCAGACACAGTAAAAATCTATAATATGATAACTGACGATACAATTGATGCAACTGTGTACGACAGATGTTTAAGCAAGATCGGAGTGTTTGAGTCAAGTATCGGAGATTGTTCTGAAATTCTTGGTGATATCAGTGATCAGATAATAAAAATAATGTTTGATCCCGAATTAACCGAGGCAGAAAGAACGTCCAAGATTGAGCAGATGGCTGATAATGAAGTAAAAAAAGTCCAGGAAATGCGTAATCTGGAGCAGGAAGAGAAGTCACTTTATGGGTTTGATCTTTCTAATTACATACAGAATAAGGATGTACAGGATGCTGAAAATATGTGGATTTCACCGGGAAGTATTCAGGAAATGGTAGATACATTCCTGAATGACCTACTGGGAGAGGGAGAATACATTCGAGGAAAAAATGATTTGAAAAGTCTTCGACTTGCAAGTGACAAACGACGGATGCTGCTGGATAATCTGAAGAATGTAAAGATAGTGAACAGTAATAATGCATCAAGATTATGGAATGCTTATTTAAAATCAGACAAACCAATACTACCGGTAACATTTGACAGTGTGTGTGCGAAAGATAATAGAAATGCAGCATTTCTTACACAGATGCATCCATTGGTTATACAGGCAGCTGCTTATGAAAGCAATGAGCTTCCATGTGAAGTAGGAGTGGCAGTGAGTACGGATGAGTTGCCGGCAGGAGATTATGAGTTCTTAATTTACGTATGGCGTTTTGTTGGACTACGTCCAGATGTGAGATTAGTGCCTATCAGTGATAATGAAATTGTACAAAAGAATGTTTTGAATTATATTCAGTATAGTTCCGAATATGATTACAGAGACGTTGGTCATGAAGCAATATGGGATGCAATGGATAAATTGCATTATAAAAAATGGCAGAAGGACAAAGAAGAATATACTACAGATGTGCGTAATGAATGTGAGTATCGTTTGGAACAGCTGGCACACTCATTCCATCAGCGAGAAGCAATTTTTAAAGGAATGATAAAAAATGCGGATGATGACAGAATCAAGAGAATGCGTCAGTCCCAACTTGATAAGCTGATCGCTGATTTTGATCAGCAGAGGAAGAGAATCGATGAGACGGTTCGGAGTGTGGATATACATACGAACCTTCAGGTAAAAGGGATTCTCCACGTTGAAGGATAAGGTAACATGGTATGGGAAAAATCAATTATCAGAAAATCTATGAAACAAACAAGGATGAATGGAAAGCTCTGACCAGAGAGCCTCAGAAATATGAGGCTCTCCTTGCTGGACATTATTCGGAAAGCAATCATTTTGTATATGAACTTTTGCAAAATGCAGAGGATGAACAAGCAGATAGAGTAGTGATTGAATATTATGATGATAAATTGGTATTTTACCATAATGGCACACCATTTGATGAAAATGATGTAAGAGGAGTCTCTTCAATGCTTATGGGTACCAAGGATCGGAATTCAGCCCAGACTATAGGCCGTTTTGGTATGGGTTTTAAATCTGTATTCAAATATACATATCAGCCGGAGATATATTCTGATAATGAGGCTTTTCGAATTGAAAATTATTTGCTTCCAGTGGAAATAAAAAATGGTTGGGATTATGAGGCGGTTAAAAGAGGGTTGAGTTATCCATTATGTAGCGGAGGGAAATACTACCCGTTTCGAGAACAGAAACATCTGACAAAAATTGTGATTCCATTTCAAAAAAGGAATCAGGATGGAAAGCTGGTTAAGGTATCAGGGAAAGAAGTATTACAGAAATTAAAAGAATTAAATGGAGAAATACTGTTATTTCTTTGCCATATTAAAAAATTATATTGGATCAATCAATCAACAGGTAAATTTGCAATGATTACTCTTGATGTTGATCAGACAGACATGAATCTTATTAGTTGTAGAATAGAAGGAAGTGAATATCAGAATAGAGAAGAAATTACACGATACCTGAAATTTAAAAATGTATTTGATCATCCAAATATGAAATCAGCAGAGGTAAGCGTTGCATATAGAGTAAATAATAAGGCAAATGTTATTTTGGAAATGAAAGGGGAGCCTGTATGGGTCTATTTTCCAACCCGTGATATGACTTCACTTCCATTTTTGATTCATGGCTCGTTTGAAACAGCAGTATCGAGAGAAAAATTGATGACGCCTTCGGATTTTAATGCTTCATTATTCCAGAATTTAGGTGATTTGATTGCAAATTCTCTTGAAGAGTTGAAAAAGAGAAACTTAATAACACAGAATTTTATTAGAAAAGTGTTGATTTCTGCATTTAAAGATGAGGCAGAGAATGATACAATACCTGATTTACGAAAAAAAATTACAAACCGGTTTAAAAAGGGATGCTTACTGCCTGATAAAGATGGAAAGTATTTCAAGGCTGAACAACTATCAATTCCAGTACCTTTTGGTTTAGCGTTATTTTCGGATAGTCAATTGTTTAAAGGGACTTTTCAGGATGCGGGAAGCTTTGTGGCATTTAATAATGAGAGGGAGGCAAACTTTACAGAATATTTTGTCTGGTTGTCTGATGATATTGGGATGAAACAGTTTTCTTTGGCAGACTGGGCCGCAAAGTTGAGGCGTTCTGGAAATAAAATTGTATCATCAAAAAGCGTAGACTATCAGGTTTTAGAAGACTTTTATGACTTCCTTTCAGATAATAGGAGTAGTTTATACTCTTCTAATCTTCATTATACAAGGAGTGGACGATATGAGCAGGCTATTCGGAATTGTATGAAAGCGGCGTGGGACGATTTGAGAGTATCTCCAATAATATTGAATGCACAAGAAGAACTGGCTGCTCCTTATGAAGGAGAAACGGAAGTTTTGTATCTTAGTTCAACAAGTGATTATCAGCAGATGGTTCCAACATCTATCGTGCATAAAAACATATCCGAAAAATTTGGACAATTATTGAGAGATGGATTTGGATTAGCAGACTTTGATAATTTTCAGTATGTCAAAGAAAAGGTGATAAAAAAATATATTAGAGGTGACAAAATAAACTTTGATAATGATCAGGTTTATGAGCAGGAGTATGTCGAAGACGTTAACCAGATACTGGTTTTATTTGAGAAAAATCGTAATGTTGATGCAATGCAAGATTTAATTAGTAAAGCAAGTATTATAAAAATTGTCACAGATGATGATATTGCCACTTTTGCCAAGCCATCCGAAACTTATACCTCAAAGTCATCAGAAGGAATTGATCTATGCATTTTTTATAAAACTCCATCAATTCAAGCGGACGAAGAGGATGATTCATATTATAGGGAATTTGGGGATTCTGGAAAATATCAGATTGATGAGGATTTTTATCTTGAACATGGGATTTCGGTTAAAAAATTACAATGCTTTGGTATTGTAACTTCCCCTATTGAGGAAGGATGCCGGCATTTTTCAGGTGGACCAGGCGTCGAATCATGGAGGGCAGAAGGTGACTATTGTCCAAGATTATCTATGGATTATCTGGATGATAACTTAAATATCATAGAATATATGCCCAAATCTGAACTTGCAAGACAAAAGTCTTCAGAGATATTTAAATTAGTGTTATCCGTTAGAAAAAAGCTTGCAGGAAAAATAACTAAAAGAAAAACGAATCCGTATACTGTTGAATCTGAATCTACAGTCTTGAGAGAACTGAAATTGTATCATAGTTGGCTGTATGACAAAAACGGCGAGTTGAGACAGTCAAGAGAAATATCTAAGTATGATTTGGATACCTCTTTATATGGAGAGGTAATATCAGACAAAAGTTTTTATGTATTATTAGGTTTTATTGAGACAGAAGAAGATAATACTGCAGAAGCGTTTGAACATGTTGATAAACTGGATAAAAGAAATAAAAAACTTCTTTTGAAGCAGTTAGCCAGAGAATTAGGAATGAAAGTATCGAATGCTGTGGAAGAAGATGTTGAGAATTTTGAAAAAGAGCAAAATTTACAGGATTCAGAAGTGTTTGATTCGGAATCTTTTATTTCTAATGCGTTTCCGGTGTCAAAGGTGCGAAATATGGATAGTTTAATTGAGCATGTAAGACAACAGTTTTTTTGCGCGGATCCTGTGACTTATCATAAAGTGCTTCGACAGATTAGAACAAGTAAATCAAAACGGGCGGATCGTGCCTATGTGACGGGGATGTATTTAAACGATAGCCATATTAAGATTTGTCAGATGTGTAAGCAGCCGTCTTCGCAGGTTTATGTTACGGAAATCGCAAATTATGGTATAGAACTTCCACAAATGAATCTTTGTCTTTGTCCGACTTGTGCCGGAAAATATAAATCACTTCGAGATAAAAATAAAGAGAAATTTAAGGACGCTATGAAAGTGGCGATATGTAGCTTGAATATTGACGAAAGTTCAGAAGAATATGAGATTCAATTAGGGGCAGATTTATCTCTGTATTTTACAGAAACACATGTGGCAGAAATCCAGACAATTTTAGGATTGTTATCTGAATATGGTGTTCCTATTATGAATCAGAATGAAGAAAAAATAGAGGAATTTCTGGAAGATAAAAAGTTACATGTGCCTGCCCCTACTCTGGAGCAGCCTTACGATGAAATTGTAATCGAACAGGAAATCAATGATGATTCAGAGATTGAAGAAAACATGGAGGAAACAAAGCTAGATGCTTTTCAAACAGATGAAAATAATGATTCTGAATTTGATTTTTTGACAAGTAGTGAGCCAATTCAGGACGGGAATTTAGTATCTTACAAAAAAATGCAGACATTGGAAATTGTTGATGCAGTGATGAATTCTAACAAATATCCTTTACATAAGGCATTTCTTGGGAAGCGGGTAGGAGATCTTGTTGTCATGAATGGACGAAGATATCTTATTATCAGCGTATTATAACAGAACCTATTATGAGAATAAGGGGGATAACGTGAGTAAATATGTTATGAGATGTCCGGTACATTTTACGGACATGACAGTAAAAGAAAGTGAAAAAGTAACAGTAAATTTAAATGGTACAAAAACAAAGATGCCGATATTTCATTGTGAGAAGTGTCAGAGATATTATTTGTTTAATTCAGAATTAGTTCCTGGTTATGTGAGAAAGACAAAAACAGTATTTAGAGATCAACCAGTTTACTTTTGTGGTAATAAGTGTATTACTGTAGCTGATAAGACAAATGATAGTATTTGGAAATCAGGAAAGTCAGCTAGAAATAAGCGTGACGATGTTAAGAAAACAAAAAAGAAAGAGGAAAAAACGACCAAGAGAGAAATTGTTAAGGAAAAAGTTGCCCGCATCCATGTGATCAAAGAGAAAGAATTAGAATCAAAATTAAAAGCCAATATTTCAAGTGTGAAAAAGACTTATCCGCAGGTAATGTCAGAGCAGATGAAATTTCATGATTTGATTACTAAAATATTTCCATCAAGTTTGAAACAGCAAATCGTAGTACGTAATGAAAGTTTCACAGGGAATAATGGCAATGTAATACGGAGGGTATCAATATATAGTAAAAGCAGTTCTTATTTATCGAGGAGATTACCTGAAGATACCTTTTTGTCTTTTGGTGGAAAATTTGTTCTTGGAGAGTTTGTAATTGATGAAATGCGTATTCTGGAACATCCAATATTGAAAGAGGATGATATTGAAACAGAAATGACATTTTATTATGATGGACAGAATCTTCCAAACTGGCTTTATAATGTAACGGAAAATGCGGCAGAGCATGAGCAGCATATGACAGGAGAGATTGCGTCTTGGAATGAATATCTTGATTGGAAACGTCAGCTGGCAGAATTGAGGATTAGAGGCCTGAAATACATAGGTTTTCGATTTGATGTAGAAAATCGAGAAATGACATTCTTGGTAGTATCGGAGGGAAATGAATATTTTGATGAGTTTCGGAGATTTTTGAGACGGAATGAAGTGTCTGCCTTTTCTAATAACTATTCTAATGACAGGTGGCGTTTTGAATTTAATAGAGATTATCAGGATTGGCAAAACAATGATGGCGGTGTTTCGCTTACATTTATTCGGTATGGTAGACAATACTCTTTAAATGATATTGATGGCTATGATTGGGATTCAGTGAGAGAGCATGTAAAGAATTATGAAAAGGACGATCATCCTAATACGAGATTCTTGGCAGGTGGAATTAACAGAAATTATTTTGAACCATATGTGATGGAATTGGTGTTTGAATTAAGTTCTAATGCAAATACGTTAATTGACAGGCAAATCAGAAGATTTGGACATATTTCAGATGATATAGAAGAGATATTAGCTGAAGAGTTCTATGGAGATGGATATATTGCGACATCACAGATTGGGGATTTTGCATTACTTCATCGTCTAAAAGGTGCTGTGAATAGCCTTGTAATGGGAAAAGCTGCATCTCACGGTCTTGATGAATGGCTTTTTGATATTACAAAAGCAAGACTGCCAGAGAAAATTGAAAAAATTACAGAATGGCAAAATAAAGAGATTAATGATAAACAGAAGGAGGCGGTTGAGAAAATTATATCAGTGCCCGATGTTTGCCTGATTCAGGGACCTCCGGGAACTGGAAAAACGACAGTAATAGCAGAAGCTATTTATCAGTTGGTTATAAGGAATAAGCGTGTTCTGGTAGCATCTCAGGCAAACCTAGCTGTAGATAATGCTTTGGAGCGGTTAATTTCTAACCCTAAAATCCGTGCCATTCGACTTGGAAGTGCAAAGAAAATCGATTCATCAGTAAGTAATATTACAGAAGGTAATGTGCTTGAGACCTTTTATGAGTCGATAGTGGGATATATTGATGAAAACTATGTTTCTAAATGGAATAAAATTGATGCATTGGCTCAGGGGGGAAAAACAGATTATCAGAGATTCGGGAGTCTTCAGAATGAAATAGAAAGATTACAGAATAAAATATCAGAAAAAGAATTTCAAATAAGCCAAATTGAAAAAGAATGGAATTCTGAACAGGAGTATTCGTTACAGAATAATCTTCGTACAGAAAAAATTAATCTTGTACTTTTAAAATCATTTTGCCAAGGTTCAACAAATGACTTGGAATTAATGCTGGATAAAAATGGTATAATCAAAATATGGGAAGTAGTTGAACCCGTACTAAAAGCGTTGCAAAATGTTGGATTATGGATTACACGTGTAGGAATTGATACGAATGATTTAGATTCTTCGGTGCGTATTAGCCGTGCAAATGATAATTTAAAGTATATTCTCATTCATGCAAAAAATGTGGCGGTGTTATTAGAAAAATTGAAAGTCAGTGTTGATTTTGGGGGTGATACAAAAGAATTAGAAGAATTAAAAATTCAGGAATCTCTATTAACAGAAAAAATGTTAAGTAATCCAACTCCAGAAGTTATTGGACAATGGCAGGAAATTAAAAAGAAAATAGCCGGATATAACGCATCGGGAATAGGAATGTCAGATGCTGAAATAGGTCAGTTTGACAATAAGATTCTTTCTACTATGAATGATGAAGCAAAAAAAGAATATATGATAAATGTTCTGAATCAGGCTATGCCATTGATACAGCTAATGAACCAAAAGGTTGAGGAAGCAGTTCAATTATTATTGAATGATATTTCTGAAAAACAGGTAGCGTTTGATGAAAAAAGTAGCCATAACGAACAACAAAAACAGGAATGCAGAGCGGAAATTGAAGTATTAGAAGAAGAAATTAAGGATAAAACAAAAATTCGTGAGGCGGTGCTTCGAAAGTATAAAGCAACTCCGGATAATTTGTCTCAAAGAATTACTGAAATATGCAATCAGGCAAAGAAAAAATATCAGACTGCAGTTGAAAGAGATGATTGGGAAGCTGTATTTCGGGGATTAGAAGACTGGGTCCAGGATATTCCGGATTATTCTCAGGAAAAAGATATTTATCTGAAAGACTTTATTAATGGCTGCAATGTTGTAGGTGTGTCATGCACAGAGAATACAAAAACGCTGATTGAAAATGGCTTTGATGATTTTGATGTTGTGATTATTGATGAGGTTAGTAAAGCTACACCTCCGGAATTACTGATACCAATGCTTAGAGGAAGGAAGATTGTGCTAGTCGGTGATCACCGACAGCTTCCACCGCTTTTTAATGAGCATGAAAAGACATACCAAGAGGTGGCTGAACAACAAGAAGAAATGGATGATGTGATTGTACCATTAACAATGGAAGACTTTGATAAATATAAAGATATGGTTACTGCATCTCTCTTTGAAAGATATTTTGAAAATGCCGATAATAAAATAAAGGAAACCTTGGTATATCAGTATCGTATGCATACGGACATTATGGATATTATTAATATTTTTTATGATGAATACTTAAAAGATGGTAATGAAGACAATTACACATATGATACAAAAGCACATTATTTAAGTATTCCAAGTACATCAGGCACAGAGATGATTATTCCTGAGAGACATGCTTACTGGTTTGATTCGTCAGAACTTGCAGGTGAAAAAATATATGAGCAGCGTCGACCGGGGAGTTCGTCTGCTGAAAACTTGGTTGAAGCAGAAATGATTCTTGAATTACTTAAGAAGATGGAACTGCAATATGCTAATCGAGCAGGAAGGAAGACACCGGTTAGCATTGGTGTAATAAGTTTTTATTATGACCAAGTGGCTTTGATTCGTCAGATGCTTCGTAGTGAATCTTTTCATTCTATTGATGTTGAAGTTAACACGGTAGATCGTTTTCAAGGAAAAGAAAAGGAGATTATTTTGGTGAGTCTTGTACGTAATGTGAAGAATTTTCATCATAATGTGGACTCGCATATCGCAGCATTTCAACGTATTAATGTGGCTTTTTCAAGAGCACAGAATCTGTTGGTAATCGTTGGAGCAAAAGATATGTATGTGGATCAGCCTGTGAAACTGACGGATATGAATAATGGAGCAGAAAAGACAATTATGGCATATAAGCAGATTATAGAAATGATGGATCAGCGTGGAACATATTTTACAAGTGACGAAATTATTACAGATGTTCGTGCTGAAGAAATTCTTCAGGATCTGAGACAGCGTCAAGGAGGTTATGAAGGATGATACTTTCTGAAAATCAGTTAAGAATACCTGGCAAAATGTTTAAAGTACGGGTGAAATGCATATCGACTAGAAGATTGACCACAATAGAATGGTTGATTCTTAGTTGTACAAAGAAATTTAATGATTCTCCGTCTATATCCGGAAAAACTTTGAAATATGCGTTTGAAGAGGTATTTCAGTTTCAGAATAGTGAACTATTAATTAAACCATGTTTACGGAATCTCAGTGGTCTAAAGGTTATTCGGGTGGCAGGAGATGGAAACTTTGATTATAATAAACTGAAATTTGAAGATATTGAAATGACAGAGTTGGGGCAGTATATGCTGAAAGAGGGGTTACTTCCTGGAGATCATCGGGAGATTCCATTAGATGTTTATTATAATCCATTGACTGGTAAAATGAATAATTATGATATTACAAATGCGGATTCGAAAGAGGCAGTTGAATTTGGAGTAGAGTCAGATTATGATTTGAATTTCCCGGAGAAACGTATAATAGAAGAATTACAAGCCGGGGCAGTTGGTGGTGGGAGATTCACGGCTTCTAAATATAGAATTGAAGAAGTTGAGAGTATTACTTCTGTTAATTGGGAAAGCATTATTTCAATGACAGTTGATGTTAATGATAAGGGAATGATAACAACAAATCCTGCTATAATTGAAGAAGGTATGAAAAACAAGATAGATTCTCTTTTCCTAACAAAGGAGATTTCCAGGCAGGTAACAAATGAATTATTGGTAGTGGAAAAACAACAGGTACAGAATATCATTGGATCTGGTAAAAGGATTAAATCTGCAATTCTGGAAGTGTGTAAAAATGGAAGAGTATTGTTTATGGATGCGAATGTGTATGGGTTGTATAAAAGAAATACGGCATCTTTTAAAGATACAACTATTATTCTTTTTAATGCTTCAGATGGATTTTTAATCGAAAACGAGAAAGCGTTAATCATTCATATACCAGATTCTTTTCCGATAGAAGGCTGTGTTGTAGTTAACGAAAAAGGTACACATATGTGTTTGGGAAAAATGGAATACACATATGATGGAAAAGATGTTGTGGTGCCAGTTGTGTATGAAAACATAAATTTGAGTAAGCGGAATAAAATTGCGATTGAATGGATTCAGAAATTAATTAGGGATCATATTGACGAGGATGTTCAATACGTATCTTTGTTTACTTTGCCATTTTTAAGAAGTGAGTTGAAGAAATGTAAAGAAGCTCTGTTCCAGAGGTGGGACTCTATGGAATTGTATGCGATTATTGAAGAATTGGATAAGATTCATCTGGCATGTATAAGGCTGAAAACGGAAATGTTTAAAATTGATATGTATGCAGATACTTTGATTTCAAAAGTTGATTTTTCTGATTATGAGAATGCATTGCAGAGTATCAAATGTATTATGGATACAAATTGTATTGGAAAAAATTCGGAATCTCATAGAAAAATGGTTGAAAAAATCATAGGTTTCATAAATGTGCCGACAACTTATAGAGATTTGTATTTATTACTTCAGTCCCTAGCTATTACTAATCATGATGAGGCCTTAAAGTTTGATGATTTAATTGGAAGGTTATATACAAATAATATTGTAGAAGACATATTGTCTGCTATTGCATTGGGAACATTTACAAAAATGCCAGAATTATTTGAATATGATGTTTTTTTTAATGAGTACCAGGAATGCATTACATCCGTTGAATTATATGTATCTGGACTAAAAATGTTTGAAAAGTGCAATGCCGATTCAGTGGGAAAATCTGTACTAGGTTGTCCAGATATTGCTGCTTTACAATCTTACATGGCAGAACTTCGATCTAAAAATGCTTATTTGATGACACAACAAATAAATGTGTATGCTGTACTGCATAAATCTATGCCTGAAAAAGCCGAAGCATTTATTGAAAATATGAAGGCAGTTGAACAGTATGTAAATCAGATTGTAAATGCTGAATATGATGAAGTAGTGGCAGATATAGATAGGGAGAAAACAGAGAAGAATGCTGTCAAGAAAAAAATCTATATTTTAGATACTTGTGCATTGATGCATCATCCAGAAATATTTATGTATTTTGATGATGAAGAATTTATTAGGATTCCAACAAAGGTAATTGATGAACTTGGAAAGATAAAGGATAAGCGGAACAAAAAGTATGGTGCAGAATTGGCAGATACGGCAAGGATTATTGCTAGAGACATAGACCGCCTTTATTTGAAGATATTTAATAGGAAAAATAAAGTTCGCTTAATGATCGAAAATGCAGCAATAGATTTATTGCCGAAAGATTTAGACTCTGAAGTTCCAGATAACCAGATACTTTCAGTTGCAATGAAGTATAATGATTGGGATACCGTTATCGTTAGTGATGATGGAGTATTTAGGTTGGCTGCGTTAGCACAAAATATTACTTCCATGAATTCAGAAGATTTTATTGAGCAGCATAAAGATGCTTATAAATCACTGGATGAACGTATAAAAGAAACAAATGAATCAAACAAATCACAAACATTAGATAAAAAAGAAAATATCATTGATAAGAATGATGCTGGAACGATGGCTGATAAAATAGCTTCTGTAGTTGGCAATATGTTTTCATCGGAAGAAAAAAGTGAGTTGTCTGGTGAAAGGCAAGTTACAAAACTGGTAATAGATGATTTGCCAATACGTGAACTTAAAAAATATATACCAGATTTTAATGAACCGATATTTGCTTATCTTCAGTCTAACCAAATAAAGACTGTGGGAGATTTTAGGATGCTCGCAGAGAGTAGGGTACGTAGCTTTCCGGCAAAAGGAAAACAGATGGTGTGCAAGAATACCATTATGCGTGCAGTAAAACAAATGGATTCGATTATATCTAAGATCAAACTTAGATAAAGTATTATGTAGTAGTTTCCAGGATGGTAGAAATGAGGAATAGGATGAACGATATTGAAAAAGCAAAGAAATATACATGGGAACAGTCTGATTGGATTGTTCATCGTAATGGGTATTTCTCAATGAAAGAATGCGTGTACTTTTATCACAAAGGGCAGGCTATATTCAATCCATGGTTGGATATGATGGGAAATTCCATTGAAGAACCATTTTCTTACTATGGAAAGGAGAAAGTGGATGAGTTCTGTAGGCGGATTGTTGCGAAAAAAGGAGGAATAAAGCAGGTTCATCAAGTTACTGTGGATAGTAATATTTTAGAGTTTTTGAAGATGCTATATTTTGGAGTAACTGATAACCCGTTTGAGGCAGCCAGTCGGAGTGCGTATACGGATATGTGTAGAACTATTCGGTTTCATGGTAAAAATGGAGAAGCTTTGAGAAAGTCTATTGATGTTCTTTTGGAAGAAAGAATATCAGAACTGATTGATGTAGATAATTCGGGAAAATATACACAGTGGCATTATTCAATTTGTAAGCAGATAGTAGATAAATATGAAGCAGCTGGAATAGAATTCTATATCGGACAGGCACAAAAGTGGGTGAATATGACATTGAAGTATTTATATGTGCTTGTGCCGGATGTAGTGGAACCATTCTACCGTTTTTTACATATTCCATTGGATAATTATATTATGGATATTGCCAAGAAGCAGTACGGAGTTCCATCTTTATCTACTGCATGGAGCAGAATATCCGATTATCAGGATTACCTGGATTGAACAAAATCGCTGCGCGATGGCCTGCCAAGGTTACGCATAGCGATTTTTCTTTTTCAGTAAGCGCTCAATAAAATAATGGCTATCTTTTTGTAAAGCATCCAGCTATAGTTAAAGCAAACTGTTCCAACTTCAACAGATTGTTAAGTTTTGCAGTCTCCGCCAGGCTGTAGATGATGGAACTGGCCTGAGCACCCTTTACGGTATCATGGAACAGGAAATTTTTCCGTCCTACCGCATAGGGACGGGCGATGTTTTCTGCGATGTTATTCGATATGGAGCACCTTCCGTCCAACAGGTAGTTCTCCATGTATGGCTTCTGGTTCTTTGCATAGGTCACCGCTTTGGCAAGACGGCTTCCTCCCACTGGGTTGACGGTTTCAAGCCATGACCAATAAGCCTTCCATATGGGAGGCTCGGTCTCCAGCCGCTTCGTTTTCCGGGTCTCCGCATCAAGGTCCACATACTCTTTTTCCAGTTCGAATAACTGGTTGCAGTAATCAAAGCCAATCTCTGCAGGAGTCTTATCCGGGGTCTTCTTCGATTCCCCAGGAAGTGCGTCATGCCAGTACCGCCTCATGTGGGCAAGACAGCCGCACCGGATGACATCTTTCAGTTTATTGTAGCCGCCGAAGCCGTCGCAGGTAAGGTATCCGGAAAATCCTTTCAGGAACTCCTCCGCATGGTATCCGCCCCGGCTGGGCTGATAATCGTACAAGCGGATCGGCGGCAGCCCGTCGTTCCCAGACCCATACAGCCACATATAAGACTTGGACTGTGCCGTTTTCCCGTTCTCCTTTAACACCTGGCAGGGCGTTTCGTCCGCATGGATGATGTCCCTCTCCAGTAGATGGTGGCGGAGCTGCTCATATACCGGCCCCATATAGTCCATGCCGCACCGAATGACCCAGTTTGCCAGCGTTGCCCTCAGAATCTTTACGCCCAGCTGTTTCCAGTCCGCCTCCTGACGGTAGAGCGGGATACTGTTCACATACTTCTGGTACATCACATAAGCGACAGTGGATGGAGAAGCAAGGCTGTGCTTGAGCAAGGGACTCGGTGTTTCGGCTCCAACGATAACAGAAGCGCCGTCTTTCTTACATTCCGGGCAGCCAAGGACTTCCTGGACATACTGGATCCGTTCCACTTTTGCCGGGATGATCCGCAGTTCTTCACGGACGACTTGCTTCCGCTTCATTGAACAGATCCATCTGTCCGGGGAACACATCCGTTTTCGTCCTTTCGCTGGAAGACGCAAACAGCTTTTTCTTCAGATACTCAATCGTTTCGTTGAGGTTCGCAATCGTCTGGTTCAGCTGAGCGGTCTGTTCCTCATGGCTTTTCGTCAGCTGTTCGATGGTAAGCCGCTGGCTGTCCACCAGCTGGCGCAGGGATTCAATTGTCTCTTTCTGAAGCTTGATGAGCGCTTCCATTTCTGATTGCGGCATCGGGTACCACCTTTCTTTTCCTGGTTCCCATTATACCAGAAATCCCGCAGGGAAGCGAATTTCCCACCGCACGGTCTCCGTCATTCTGACGAAGCGAAAAAGTGGAAAACCGCTGGCTTCAACAGGACCTATTCCATGAAAAACAGCATGTTTTCCACATAAAGACAGCGAGTCCGGAAAAACAGAGACGGTTATCCTCCAATCGCCGCAGCGGCTCTGTCGACATGTGGATAAGTTCCCCATGGAGCTGTTCCGGATGCATAAGGGCAGAAAAAATTTTCTCCCTTTTGCACAAAAATTAGAAGTCCTTCTTTTTCACGGGGCGGATCGCCTTGGGCTGGTCGATAGAAAGCCCCTCCAGGAGCCAGCGGTATTCCTG
>PPYF01593390.1_pt1 | contig 30054 bp, 25 predicted proteins | sample 1559871 | NCBI WGS metagenome assembly PPYF01 (sample SAMN08240021, study PRJNA423297) | Human gut metagenome, whole genome shotgun sequencing project.
GCACTTTCTTTCCGGCCTGTGCCAGACCTATTCCCAAGTTCGCACAGGTTGTTGTTTTGCCAACGCCGCCTTTCTGGTTAGCGATGGCGATGATTTGTGTGTTCATGACTTCACCTCATTTCTGATTGTTGCTGTTGTTTCTGGAAATAGAAAAAGCCGCCACTTCAAAATTAACAGTGAAGTGACGGCTCTTTCTATCGCCGGAATACGAGTTCCTGAAATGAAAAAAGCACCCAGCATTTATACTGTGTGCTACATCAAATTCATATTCAATTATTCAAATTAGCTCAAACTATGCCAAACTGCCACAGCCAAAAAACGAGGGGAAGGAGGGCTGAAAAGCACCCCAAAAATCGGCTCTCGGTTAACCACTTTGGGAACCACTTCCCCCTCTTTTTGCCCTCTTTTTAGCCAGTTAACCACTTGCGGACCACTAAAAATTGGGTGAAATCGGCTCTCGTTTTGCCAAATTTGGTCAAACCATATCAGCCCGTTTAGATATAGCAAACCTGATTTTTGGCTTAATACTGCGGTTTTTCCTCATATCAGATTCTAATTTTATCTTCGTGTATGACGCACGAAAAACAAGTTTTGCTCCTTATATGTGCCTTGCGTATCGCTGCCCAGGGCGACGCAGGACAACAGTAAGGAAAGAAACTTGGTTGCTGTTCTCATCATCACCTCAAAATTAAATCCACACACGGAGGACAGCATAATGGAAAAATACATCTACGATCAAATCAACGGCCTTTGGTATGAACTCCGAGGAGACTACTACATCCCCTGCTTAATGCTGAATGAACCGGATACAGCCCCCATCGGTATGTGGGGTAGAAAGCACCAGCAATACCTAAAAGAACATCGCCCCATGCTCTATTCCGATCTTGTTCTCAGCGGAGGATTGCACAGCTATCTGGCTGATATTGACACCCAGGCACGCAACAAACTCCATCTGCTCGTAACACAGCTGGCAGAGAAAGAGGGTATCAATGAGCAGCTGAAAGCGCAGGATCAGATGGCATGGGTCAGAGCCAAGAATAACATCCGAAACCGGGCGGAAGGAATCATCCTCCAAGAGCTGATCTATGGGGAGGATACCGTATGAGAATTCTGGAAGAATTTTGGTATGGAAACATTGAACCGACCGAATACGACACAAACGCCTGCAAGGAATACAAGGAAGTGCTTCACCTGATTACCCGAAATGAAGAAAAGCTTCAGGCAGCCATGACGGATGAACAGAAAGAACTGTTCTCTCGATATACGGACGCCGTTCGTGAGGTATCAGACCTGGCAGAGTGCCTGCTGTTCCAAAATAGCTTTAAGCTGGGTGCACGGATGATGCTTGAGGTCATGGAAGAATAACAATATCAACGATCAGCCGGGTAGTTAGCTACTCGGCTGATTTTTAGTGACTAATGGTCCATTTTACATTATGACCTAAATATAAAAGTATTTGAATCTGATATAATATATATCTTTTTCATTGCCCTTGTCATAGCAACATAAAAATCTTTAGCGGACAGCGGTGTTGTCATATCGATAATGACGCAATCAAACTCCAATCCTTTTGATAGGAGCGTGCGTGAAGACAAAAATTTGAAACCCGTATATCTTTTTTGAAGTCCTAAATCTTTTCTTATATGATTTGCCGCATCAAAAATCGACATATCATGATCAATAGCATAGTTTATACTTCGAATCATTTCCGACAACAACTCTGTTCGATACTGCTTAAATGCCGGATTAGATGAAAACCACATAAGCATTTTTAATGCAGTCTTTTTTGTCAAGTCGGGCGCTGTTTCTTCAATAATATCACGGAAACCTGTATTCTTTTTTATGCGTGAGAAATCAAAGCTGTTGATTTTCAACCTTTCAATATACGATTTAAGTTCTTTCCTGACGCCAGTTAGACACTCCGCTACAAATTTTAGAACGTTCAGAGCCAAGTCAGAACCGGTCGTTGTATCAAATAGATTCGCATATTTGAAAAGCTCATCGCAATCCTGCTTTTCATCATACTGAAAAATACCAGGCGTTTGTAAGCAGAATTTCAACTGCTGTTGCGGCCATTTTGTAATATATACAACTGATGAAAATTGTGATAGTTCTTTCAAATGAGAATATCCTGTAAAATTTGCAGGAGCTATCACTTCAACATTTTTGTTCTTGGCGTCGATCTGAATACTGCAATTCTTTTTAGCAAGTATAGGAAGCAGGGCGTTTCGAACCGTCATTAGGTATTCTCCGAGTTCGGGATTGCTTTTGTTCCATCGCCAAGGTTGTGTTTCTACATCTACTATTGGGAATTCCAGAGCGTTCCAATCTACCAAGTTTCCAGCAAATGAAAAAATACCTTGCATGGGATCACCAAGCACTACCACGGGCAAATGCTTATTCATCGCAAGAACAATTTTGTGCTGCACCTGAATACAATCTTGGTATTCATCAACGATTATGCCTGCGTATGATGCTTTCAGCACATCACCCGCCCAACTAGTCGCAAAAATTTTCTTTGCACCTCTGTATAATTGTTCATAATACGCTTTCGCCTCTTTGCTACCGTTGAGCGGGGACAGCGTTTTATCGAAGTTGCCAGTGTTGTTATATGATACGCACCATTTTATACAGAAAGCAGCGATAGTAGTCGCGGTATACTTTTCTTTTGAAATTTTTCGCTTCTGCAACCGCTTTTCAATCGCATCCACTCCTGCATTTGTATGCGTAAGCAGAAGTTGTTTGCCATCAGCGTGTTTGACAATATCGGCAATCATTTCTGTTTTTCCATGTCCTGCTGGTGCAATTATGGCCGCACTGGACATTTGCATAATTTTATCTAACTCTGCTTCAGTCATTACCAATCACCCATTTTGACAAAGCATCTACAACGCTTTTTAGCTTGGTTTCTGCTCCGATAAATTCCCAATTTTCAAATACTACATTACCCAACTGTTCACCAAGAGCAATATTTTTGTACCAACCTTTTCGCTTGGCGATTGTTCCGATTTTCTTTTTTGTCGCTCCGTCCAAGCGAGAAAAACGAATTTCATCATCTACGATCTCAAAAGGTATATTTTCCACAGTTAAGCAAGATTTAACAGATTCAGTTCCTCGTTCATTTACAACAATTTTTATAAGTTTTGCTACAACAGCAGTAGGGATATTCAAAAAGACCTGTTCTTCCAATGCATTAGGCTGATCCCAGTCAAAAACAGCAACCCCGCCTTGTCGCAAAGCTGCTTTTTCACTTTCACTCTTGGGCAAATCAGAATCCATCAGTAAGCATAGTCCATAACCGCAGGAACGTAGCGTGTTAGCACATGTAAAAATTGTATCGCCACCGCCATCCGCTGTGCCAATCCCCTTGAACGCCATACGATAACTTTTTGTTTTTGCCCAGTATGTATCTAACGCACGAATGAATCCTATCTCCGTTTTCCCTTCACATACAATTAGTCGCTTGCACAAAAAAGCCTCAGCATTTTTACGGATTTGAGCCTGCATAATAGTATCTGTATCCGGGTCATTGCTTTTCAACTGTACAATATGAGTAGTTCCACCTTTAGACTGTACGACCAATATCTCTCCTATGGTGCATTCTGCAACGGCAATTGGAGAATGTGTTGTCATAATTACTTGGCCCGCTATTGTATGTGTTGTCCTAAATTCATTTAGTAAACTGCGCAAACGATACGGTTCCAACCCACTTTCTACTTCATCAATTACGAGAAGCGCATTTCCTTCCGTTGCCTGAATATTCAAGCCCATTGAAAGAAGTCTTTGGCTACCAGTACCTTTTTGATTCAGTGGTGTATTGCCGTCAAACAGTCCAACAGAAGACGAGAACGAACCATTTTGAATGAACATTTTATTTCTAATCTGCGCTTCAAAGTCAACACCATACTGCTGGCCAACCAAAATCAGGGTTTCACTAACATCATCAAGAGCCCGGAGATCGGCATGACTGGCTATTTCACGCAAAGCAGCTGTGTGCGCATCGTGCAGTACCCATTTTGCATCAGCATATTTTTGAAGAACGGAGTATTTTCCCCATACCATATCTTTTGCACAATTATTACCAACATTGGAAACGGACAATAACTTGCGATCAGAATGTGAGATTGGACGTGGTTCCTTCCTGTTACAAACAACTTCCCACTTTGGTTCCAGAGTGCTATCGATTGTAAGCTGAATTGTAAGACAGAAATCGTCTTTGTCTTCAGGTTCATCGTTTATATCTGAATTAAGAAGTACATGGGGCTTGCGCAAATACAGCCCATACTTATCTTCAGAAATGAGTTTGGGAGGTATTTCCTTAAAAGTACCCCTTATTATGATCGGCGTGGATGTATCACAACCATAGAAATCGTTATCGCAGGCAATCAAATTCCAAGAAGGCCAGAATACCCACTCAATAGCCTTAAGAATGGTGGACTTTGTACTATCACCTGCTCCGATCATACAAATTACTCGTGAATCCAAAGGAAAAGGAATATTACCTTCCTGTATTCCACGAAAATGTTCTATTTCAAGATTTGTAATGAACATAATTCCCTCCGGAAAACAGGCCATCTCCTGCCGGAAATGTGCAGATGATGGCCTGTTTTATGTTTGAGTTATTCAATCAATAACGAACTGTCTGCAAATGCGGACGGATAGGACATCGGCATAATCCATTTATTGAAAACGATGATATATGCATAGACAGAGCCTTTTCCAAATCGTTCGTGATGAAGCGTTTTACCATCAGGCTCCATAGATACCTCATCCGGTAATCCTCTCAGGTAAGGCAGTTCCATTGTTTTGACTTGGCAACCTGGGAAAGACGCCATCAAACCAACAACCTGTCCAACGCCGAACGCCACATGTCTGACCATGGCTCCAGGAGGGACAATCGGCGCAGTAGCTACTGTCCGCTTGATGCCAGTTCTGACCTCCTGTGCACGCTCGGCTACAACGTTGTTAATGTGCTGTTTCCAATCCGGAGCATCAAGGATGTCCCGCTTTGTTTCGCATTCCAGAATCAGGTCACGCAAATGTTCCGGCTTGGCCTGATTACCTTCAAACATTGCGACAAAATATTTCTGGAACTGCTCCAGCGTCAGAGGAACAATATCCAGGCGCTGCTTCATATCACCTTTTGCATACCAGATTCCATGACGGAAGGTTTCGGCAGTATTGGTGTCAATTCTGACAGCGATAAACATACCGTACACCGGCTTATCATATTTCAGAACAGCGTCGGACACATGGCGTCTGACAGGCTCACCTTCCATTGCTTCCTGGCGGGAGGAAGTGGACATTGTAACCTCAGTGAGAATTGTGAAATCATCAAATTCGCAGTACAAATCGCCCTTGCCGCCGCCAGCTGCCGAAACAGGCATGAAGTCAGAATCCAGCTTGAATCCACGAACCTCATACGGCTTGTTCATCATATGGTCGATTGCGAGCGCAGCTCTCCAAAGAGCCCATTCGAGGTACGCCGGTGTCTCATCCTTGGGTACTTCAATGGCATTATCTTCATCGTAAACCAACTTTCCGCCGCCTTTAATGAGCAGAGACATGTAATCTGCAATTTCTTGCCACTGATTGCACTGATCGTTGGCATACTGGATTTCGTCCGTTTGAGCAAGGATATTTTCAAGCCGTTGTCTTGCAATATTGATCTCAGCAGGGGTAGTCAACGGCAGATCAGAAATGTCAAATGCGATATGCCGTTCCTTCATCTGCTTAATCAGATCGTCCAGCAAGGACTTCGCAACCTCTACATTGTCAGTAGGCAGAGGAGCTCCATTGCAGAGAAGTTTATACTGCTCCATAATCGGCTCTGCACTGGCGGTGCTTTTAGCGAGCTGTTCAGCCAATACGTGCTTGGTAGGAACAATAATCAAACCTCTGCCTTTACGCTGTAGCACACCGGAAATTCGGAGGTAGCGCATATTCATATCGCTGTAATCCAGGAAGTTGTCAGCTTTCTTGTCATAGTTCTTGCCACGCTCGGCAATCTCTTTCTTATCAAAAGGACGCTTTGCGGGTGCTGCTGCTCTGCGCTTTCTCAAATCGAGGATGTTATCAACGACCTCAGAAAGATTGTAGCTCGGATTGGTGGTATGTCCCCAAAGTGCAAATTCAATACGACTGAGCTCTGAGGTTCCGGTTCTCTTTTCGAGTTCCAGCATGATAGCCAACAACCATCTCAGCGGAGAGAAATAGTGAATTCCGTCAGGCAGAGCAAACTGTTCCACACTCATTGCCCGCAAATAGCATTCCTGTACCGCAGGATAGGTATCAGCTTTCAAGAACGATCTACCGAAGGGAGTAATATCATCTAAGATACCAAGATCCTCTTGAACTCCATCCTTCTTTTTGACTTGAGGGTAGATAAACCCGTTCTTAGCAAACATCAAGCGCCATTTTCTCGCATGGCTGCCGGATTCGTCTTTTCCATCCTCGTTCTGAATAATTCCCTTTTCGTTCAGATAATTCATAAAGCCGATTTCGTTTTCCTTGCCGTGAAGGTTCCCTACATACGGAGAACCGGCAAACACCTTGAAACCATCCTGGATACGATTGGGGTTACGCAAGCCGGTATTACCTACCAACCAAATATCAATCTGTTCGTTCATTTTGTAACCTCCAATCAATATCCTACGAATAAGTACTCCTGAACAGAGTTTCTATGGGTTTTGGCTTCATTTTGATTACCGAAAGAATACTTGTAGTCTATCGGAATTACCTCGACATGCTGCTTATATTTTGCCATGATTGCAACCATCTCGTCTTGGGTAGGTAGACTGTTAGAGGAATAGGAGACAATCAAAATACTGTTGGCAAATTTCTTAAACAGCTTGTCGAACGCATCTGCGGCACCCTTACGAGTAGAAAAAGGTGTAGGATACGATTTGAACTTCTTTGTCTGCGTATGCTCTTGAATCTCTACGCCTTTCCAATCACGGGCTAATCCCTCTACGAAATGGTATCTGCGCACATATTCGTTATCAGAAAGCGGCGAGTAATATGGTGGGTCAATATATACCAAATCAGCTTGTTCAACTCGTAAATCCATGGCATCGCCATGCTTGGAACGATTCACTTTTCCGTTATCAAATACAGCACTATTTACGGCTTTTACAGCATCAAGGAACTGTTCTGCAAGGGACTTTTGCAAATCCTTCCGTCCGTCGTCATATCTGTGACCGGTATAGGTAAAAATGCCTCTCGGGCGCTTCTTTGTGCAGGCACGAATAAGAGCCGTCATTGCGATGGCGTGTTTATAAGGGTCACGGATTGCCGCAATATTGGTGCGGAGCGTATCAATCAGGTCATTTTCTTCGTCAGTGTAGTACAACCCCTGGAACTTAGTAGACACAAAATGATCTGATTCCTTATGAGAAACCAGAAGCTGTTTAGCTTCGTCCAAGGGCAACGTTACTGTATTATTCTCAATCATAGCCTTTGTAAATGTTGCAGACATTGCCATGTAATCGTTGCTAACGACAGATTTACCTTGTGCCTTAAACATATAACCAACAATGCCAGAACCAGAGAATAAATCCACTACCGTATCCACGTTGAACTGCGATGCGACGGACCAAATCTCAGAAAGCAATTTGCTCTTTGAACCCATAAATCGAGTCGGAGGATATGCTGATACCTGTTCAGGCAACGGCTTCGGCAGCAATTTAATCAATGTACGCTGCTTGGGCGGAATTGTGACGATAACATCTTCGCCCTTTCTTGTGCTGCCGTTGCAAGAGATATGCCTTTTTGTTTGAATCACATCAATAGTAAACGGAGCATAAAGCTCGTGTACCAGCGGATGATTGGAATTTGTCAGAATGACATGGCATCCACGTTCATGCAAAGTCTTAACCATTTTGGCTAACTCAACATGATCTTCTTCATAAAATTGTTCTTTAGTGTATCTTTTGAAATCCGAATATTCAGAAATAGGCAAATAAGGTGGATCAAGAAACACGAAGTCTCCTGGTTGCGCATAGTGCTCCAGGACAAGAAGATAATCACCGCATACAATTTCCGCCTTCTTCAATGCAGCAGATGCAGCTTTTAATCCCTCTTCATCACAAATTTTTGGGTTTTTGTATTTTCCAAAAGGAACGTTAAACTGTCCTTTTTTATTGACACGATACAAGCCATTAAAGCATGTCTTATTTAAGAAAATTGTTCGTGCTGCTGCTTCAGCTTCAGGCAACATTGTCCAGTCTTGTCCCCGGACCGCATAGAACATTTCTTGTGTATTCTCATATTTTTTTAATTGACAAATCACATCGTCAACATGGTTTGCAACTTGGCGATATAAATTTATGAGCTCAGGGTTGCTATCCGCAATGACAGCCTGTTCAGGTTGAAGGGCAAAAAACATTGCACCTCCACCAAAAAATGGTTCTATATATCTTCCATAGGAGGACGGAACTTTCGGAAGCAAATCCCCTAACATTTGTGTTTTGCCTCCAGCCCATTTCAAAATAGGTTTTGCCGGAACGGCAATAGCCTGTTTCAGCGCTTGTTCAGCCAATGCCCACACCCCCTTCATTTCGTGTTCTCTGGTACTAATTCCATGATATCTCCGATATCACAGTTCAGTGCTGTACATATTTTCACCAACACATCCGTTGTAACATTTTCATTCTTACCCAGCTTAGCCATGGAAGCATGACTAACACCAGCGGCAGCACATAAATCCTTTTTCTTCATATCTCGGTCAATCAATAATTTCCATAATTTTTTATAACTTACGGCCATTTTTACCCCCGTCCATTCAGGCTAAAAATTCTGCTTTTGGCGATTCAGAATCAGCGAACACTGAATGTATTTCAGTATATCACAAATAAATAATTTTCTCAAGTTATGATAATTTGAAAACGGGCCAGCTTCTTAGAAAAAAGCTGACCCGTGTTCTTAACGTTCTTCCTGCCGTTTGTGATCTGGTTTTCTGCTGGATCGGAACAAATTCCACAGACCATTTCGCTCTATCACCGTTTCGTACCGATGAAGCTTATTCATCAACAGTTCATTTTGCTGCTCTAAACCTGCGGTGTTGAGCTGACCACGAACAGACTTATACTCTGCCAGCTCTGCGGTCAGTGTAGCGACCTTCGCTTTCAGCTCGTTTACCATCTTCAATGCTGCTTCCAAAGCCTTTTGCAGCTTGAATTCCTTGCGTTCCTGGACATAGAACTTCTTTGCCGCAGCTGCCAGATTTTCATATTCAGAACGATCCAGCATGACTTTTGAGGAAAACGGAACCGCATGGGGTTCTATTTGTTCCACTTCCTGAACAGCAACCTGCTGTTTTTGAATCTTCTCAATCTTCTTTTCCAAAGAAGCTGCCTGCTGCTCTTTCTGCTGCGTTTGTGCGATAAGTTGTTCCAATCGTTCCTGTTCCCGTTCTACCTTGAACTGGGTTACAGTCAAATGTTCCTCGGAACTGCCCCGTTCTCCACGCTCCACATCCGCATATCCAGCGTTTCGCATAGCCCGGAAGAAATCGTCCTGGAGAACGCTGTAAGATTTCCGAAGCACCGGCTTGCCATTCTTCTGGAGAATAGGCGCTCCCCGTTCGTCCAATGCCGGTTTAGACAGCCATTTTTTACTGCTGCTCACCTGCATAATCGTTTCCTTGACGGTTCCCACAAGTGATTTGTCTTTGCACCTCTTGGACCAGAGGATCTGCTTCTCCACAACTGGGACATAGACCACATGGAGATGATAGTGGAACACATCCTGCCCCAGTGCTTCGGACATAGCCCGGTTACGCTCATCGGCGTGCATAACAGCGGAGAGAATATACTGTTCGCCGCCAACGATCTCTACGGCTGCCCTGTAAGCGTCCTCATAAAATCGCTTGGCAAACTCATACCCGCCATGGTTATAGAAGTAGGCGGAGTTTACATCAAAAATCAGTTCCCCGTAAAGGTTGGCGTCTGATTTCAGACCACGGGTGGAGATTACACCGTCTTTTTCCATCTGAGCAAACATCTCTGCATATCCGGCGGTAGGTTTCTTAAAATGAACGTTCTCAGGGGTGTGTTCTGGTATAATATCCGGGTTGGTATAGGATTCCTTTTCTCGTTCATTGTGCCGCTGGGCATTTCCAATTTTGACGGCAGTCAGGTTTACGTTTCTTGCACTGGTACGGTCAATCCCGTCGTTTCTCGCCATAGAGCTCCTTTCACGTTTGTACGGCCTGCGGGCCGGGGCGCACTTCCTGCGGAAGTGTAATAACCCATTATGATACTTTCATCCTGCGGCTACAAAGTATCGTGGGCTCTCCGAGGGGGATGCGGCTCCTGCGGGAGCCGCCCTGGCTTGTGTGTGCTATCCACACAGCAAGTCAGGTGTGGTCGGCATCCTTGTTCTTGTAAGCAATCCTGCCGCCCACGGTTCGGGAAAATCCACCGGATTCTCCCGAACCATCCATCTCCAAATCTGCGGATTTTTCGATGGGGACGGTGGTGCGATACCAGAGTGCAACTCTGTGCAGGAAATGCAATAAATGCAGATAATTGCGGTTTCATGCGGCGGGGTTCATAATGATTTTCACATCGGCTGGTCTGCCCACCGACTGGCGTTCCGGTTCTTCCAACCGGATGTATCCATGTCCCTCCAACAGTTCCAGTGTCGAAAAAATCTCCTCCGTTTTCTTGAAGAACTTTCCCCGACACATCTGAAAAAGCTCTGAACGCTTGATCACCGATACGTTTTTCTTTTTCAGCTTTGCCAAGACAAATTTGGCTTTCTGGATGGTTAAGTCAGTGCCCATCATGGAATAGGCGTAGGTGGAATGAGCCAGAAAGTATTTGCCGATCTGAATCGCCTTGCTCATCGTAGAAGCGGTCACTTCTGCTTTGTCATCTTCCATATCAGCGCAGTGCAACAGTCCCGCAATTCGGAGTACGGCACCGATATATTTGCTTGCCCAATCGGAAATTGCCTGCCCCTCGCCAACCAGAAACTTCTCATGTTCCTGAAAATAATCAGCCATCAGGTCAAAGGCTTTTTCGGAAAGGTGTACCGTCTGGGCATCTCCACCAATTGGCAGAGCCATCAGGCGAAAAATCAGGCTACGGTAAGCGGCGGTTACTTCGGGCGGAATCGGCTGGGTACGAAAGACCCGGTTGCCAATTCTGGATGGTGGGGACGCATACAGGAAGCGGGCAATCAAGCCCCGCCCGGTCATGGTGGTATTGGACATGATTTCATCCAGCACACTGGGCTGAATAGAGAGGATAGCTGACAGTGCTGGGTGCATGATGCACTCTGCTTCACGGGTCATTCGATCCACATAAATGGCATCCCCACAATGGCCTTTCAGCCAGACATCAATGTTGGATTTGTTGGAATACCGTCCGGCCATGATGTCAAAGATACCGCCCTCGGTGGAGATCACGGAGAATACTCCGTTGTTGGCCGCCATCAAGCTGGTCAGAGCTTCACTGGAACAATCGTCCGCAAAAAAGCGAACCGGCTTCAATTCTGGAATTTCATCCAGCTGCTCCTGAAGTTGCCGCAGCTCCAACTCCATTTCCCGGCTTTCCTTGCGCTCCAGCTTCTTTTGCAGACCGGAGATCTGGCGCTCCATAGATTCCCTCTGCAAATGGTTTTCCCGTATTTCCATGCTGTGCGCCTTGTTATATTCCTGCTCGTATTCATAAAGGAATGTGGTCATATCCCGCATGACGCTGGACTTTCGCTCCCCCGGTGCGGCGATCACCACTGTGTACAAGCTCAAAGGCTCACAGTATCCTGGCGTTCCCTCTATCTTGTATTTTCCTTGTAAACAGGTTGCCAGCACACCCAGGCTGATCACCGCTGCCATGTCCGGGGCAGTCTGACTGTGTTCGGCCACCGCACTCACATAATTCCGAATCACATCCGGGAGAGCGTCTACCGGAAATGCAGGCAGATCACTCCACTGTGGCGTCAGCGGAACAATAGGTTGAAAAACCGGTGACGGCTCCGCTTTTGGAGTGTAAATTTCCCTGCAATGCTCGATTGCCTTCTGAATGGTGATTGCACCATACGTTGTACCGGATTGCTGCCGGTCCCATTTATCCCGCATCAATCCCGACTGCCGGAACATCGTGTTCATCTTGGCAGCATCCCGTCCTGTCCAAAATGCAAGATGACTGCACAGTGCCAGGTCAGCCTCCGATGGGGACGAATATCCCTCCAGGGAGCCATCCCACAGGGCTGTGAAAGCCGCCCCATTCTTACTGCTTTTTGCCAGATGCAGAAGCTGCTCCATGCTCAAATCAGAGTTTTTTGCATTTATTGCATTTTCTGCGCCTACCTCTGGTCTGCGCATGAACTTGTCCAGCAGCGTTTGCAGTTCTTGGGTCCGGTCCCCATACTCATAATTCTCGCAGCGGTTGCCGGTCACTGTGACATATTTGTTGGTTGCTCCTGCCACATACACCTCAATTCCAGCCCGATGGTTCATAATATAGAATCGCTTGGTGTCATACTGAAAATCTTTTGCCGAAAATAGGATGTGCAGACCGTTGCCGCTGGGACTGTACTCGGTATAGCTGTGCATTAAGGCCACAATTTCTGCGGCGGTCTGGGCGTAATAGCCGCTGTCCGAAACGCAGTTGTCCAGGTCAATCGCACAGATGCCGTTGAAAATGCCAATTCCGATGCCATCATATCCGCTGGCCTGCACTGCTGTTTTATAGAGTACAAAGCTGGAAGGATCGTTGCTTTTCGCTCCCAGGCCGGTTTCCGGCTGGTATGGCACTTTCGTTTTCTGCCCATTCCGTTCCTCGTACTTCCAGCAGCAGAACAGACCATTTTGTATGATGCTGTTTGGTAAAGCTGTCAAATTCTGTTCCTCCTTAAATAATTGTTGAATTTGGCAGCTGTCGTGTTATAATATCCTTGCTGAGTGATAGTCACACGGCAGCTGCCGTTTGTACTGTCCGCCAAGAGTTCTCATCTGCCAGGATGAGGGCTCTTTTTTTATGCGGTTTCCGGCTGGAAGTATCCAATTTCCTCCCACACCTTTCTGTCGGGGCAGTAGTAGTTGTACTCGTTGGAGTTTTCCAGCTTGATCGCATAGCCGAATTTCAGGATTCCCTGCTGCAAACCAATGCGCACATACTGGGCATCCTTGTGCATGGCGGCTGCAATCTCGGTGATGGGGACATTGCGTCCGGTGAAGGGCGGCAGATCGACATAAACTTTCTTCTCCATGTGAATGACCTCCTTATTGCTAATATGCGAATTATTAGTTCGTGTTTTGATTATAAGCCATCCAAGACTGCCTGTCAACGCTAAATACGAAAAAATTATTCGCATTGCGACCTTGTAATTCGCACGGCTCCGTGTTACAATACAAGCGAGGTGATGACAATGCACAGCAACCCAGCCGAAATTGGCAAGAGAATCAAGGCAGCCCGCAAGGCCGCTCACTTGAGCCAAACAGAGCTGGCACAGCGTCTGGACAAGACGATGCGCACAGTTCAAAAATACGAAAGCGGTGAAATTGAGCCATCCATAGCGATGATCAATGCTATCGCCAAAATCTTAAACATATCTCCGGCAGACCTGATTGGCTACCAGAAACCCGAAATCCAGCTGAAAAGCCTGTCTGATGTGATTGCGGTTCTTTACCAATTAAACAAGAAGGCCGGTATCCGGTTCGAGATTGACGTCCAACGCCCACCCCATAGCGAAGAATGGTCCTGCTCCCTGAAATTCAAAGGGAATGACCGGTCCGCAGAGATGAATGATTCCCTGTGTCTGGTTTTGGAAGAGTTCCGGGACGAACGTGAAAAGCTGGAAACCTATTGGACCGATCAGGAATCCTTTGACCGCTGGATTGAAAAGGAACTGGCCTACTACGCAGACGCCAAGTTGCAGGACAAGGAAGTGGAAGCCCTCTCCGATTTGGAGCGCATTCAGCGGCGCAACGAACTGGATCGGCAGATGCTGGAGAAAATGAAAAAGGCCGCCGAGGAAAACGGCGACCAGGAATAACAGTGGGTTCTACATACCCCTGTCAAATTTAATTTGAAAACGCTGGGAGAAAGGAAGTTTGAGATTTTTTGAGATTACCCAACGGATATGGAAGCGTCAAGAAAATGTCCGGAAAGCGAAGAAGGCCCTATGCAGTGAGGAAAACGGTAGGGTGGCACGTCAACCCTGAAACAGGAAAGTCTGTTCAGGAACAAATCACCATCGGCTATGCGGCAACCAGAGCGGAGGGGCTGCAAATGCTGGCAGAGTACAACAACAATCCCTTTGACATCAAGGCATCCAAGGCCACCTTCCAGGAGGTCTATGAACGCTGGTCAAAGGAGAAGTTCCCCACCATCTCCAAGTCAAACGTAAAAGGCTATGAAGCGTCCTATCGGGTGTGCGGAACCCTTTACAACAAGGTGTTTCGGGATATTCGGCTGATGGACCTTCAATTTGTGGTGGACACCTGCGAGAAGAATTACCCCACTCTGAAAAAACTCAAGGGGCTGTTCAACCAGCTGTATGCTTACGCCATGAAAAACGACATCTGCAACAAGGATTATTCCGAGTTTGTGGATTTGAGCCGGTACAAGGATAAGAACCCCAATAAGCGTGACCGGAACAAGTTCACAAAGGAGCAGATCGCCCGCCTGTGGGAGCTTGCGGAGGACCCGTACTATCAGATCGTGCTGATGCTGATCTACAACGGTTGCCGCATCTCGGAGTTCCTCGACTTGAAGAAGGAAAACGTACATCTGGAAGAGCAGTACTTCGATGTGGTCGCTAGCAAAACCGAAAACGGCCTGCGGAAAGTTCCCATTGCCGACAAGGTTCTGCCATTCTACAAAGCGTGGTACGAAGGTTCTCAGTGTGAATATCTGCTCCACACGCCGGATCAAAAGCACTTTGATTATAGGAACTACTACGACAGTTACTTCACACCCCTGATGGAGCAGCTTGGATATGACCAGACGCCACACTGTACCCGGCACACCTGCATTTCCATGCTGACAGAGGCCCACGTAGATCAAACCATGATCAAGAAGATTGTGGGGCACTCCGGTGCCATGACGCTCACCGAACGTGTCTACACCCACCTGGATATTGAAACACTGGTGGAGGCAATCAACAAGATCTAAAAGGAAGAAGGAAAAGCCGTGCAGCACAAAAAAAGCAGGAGATACGCTCCTTGCGGAACGATCTCCTGCTTCATAAGGCTTTTGTTTTCGCTTGCGCTTCTTGTTCCTTGTGTGCTCCTTGCTTGCTCCTTACGAAACAAAACGGAACACTTCTGAGGAACTCTCACAACTCCAAAACCATCTAATTCTCTGCAAAACAGCGTCCAAAGACGTACTGAGAAGCAGTGGAAATTATCTCTTGGGTAAGTGAGATTAGCGCTTGCTGAACTGCGGAGCGCGACGAGCTGCTTTGAGACCGTACTTCTTACGTTCCTTCATACGAGGATCGCGGGTCAGGAAGCCAGCCTTCTTCAGGGTGCTGCGCAGCTCGGGGTCGAACTGCAGCAGAGCGCGGGACAGGCCGTGGCGGATAGCGCCAGCCTGGCCGGAAGTACCGCCGCCGACAACGTTAATCACGATGTCGAACTTGCCATCGGTGTTGGTCAGAGCCAGCGGGCTGCGGACCATCAGCTTCAGGGTTTCCAGGCCGAAGTAATCGTCGATATCACGATTGTTGATGGTAATCTTGCCGGTGCCATTGTAGACGCGGACGCGGGCAACGGAATGCTTACGACGGCCAGTGCCGTAGAAATACTGTTTAGTTTCGTACATCTTCTATTGCCTCCTTATCAAAATTCCACAACTTCGGGCTTCTGGGCAGCATGTGCATGCTCAGCAGTCTTGTAGCAGTGCAGGCGGGTCATAGCCTTAGCGCCCAGGGTGTTGGAAGGAACCATGCCCTTAACAGCGTAGGTCATAGCCTTATCGCTGGCTTCAGCCATCAAGGTCTTATACTGGGTTTCCTTCAGGCCGCCGATCCAGCCAGAATGGGTGCGATGATACTTCTTTTCCAGCTTCTTGCCAGTCAGAACAGCTTCGTCGCAGTTAATCACGATGACATGGTCACCGCAGTCAACATTGGGGGTAAAGGTAGTCTTGTTCTTACCACGCAGCAGGACAGCGGCCTGGGCAGCAACGCGGCCGAGCGGTTTGCCGGCAGCATCAATAACATACCACTTGCGGTCGACCATCTCAGCGGGCTTAGCGAGAGTAGTGCTCATGATTTGAATCCTCCATACTTTATAGTGACGCATCCGAATCATTTCGGTTTATTCAAAGCGCAATGCACAGCACGGCACTGCGCTGATTTCGCGCAAGTATGATTTTAGCAAATACGCGCTGTTTCGTCAAGGGATTTTGCAAATAAAATCATTTTATTCTCGTGTATCTCTTGTTTTCTTGTGTTTTCTCTTGTTTTCTAACGTTTTCGCAAACGGCATTTTACTGTTTTACCTTTTGCACTTGTTTTTGTGTACCCTGCAGCAAAGTGTTCTGCCCGCTTTGTGCAGTCTGCTGGTTTCCGGTTTTCTCCCCTGCCCTGCTTTGCCAGCCAAACTGCGGCGCGGGCGCGGCTTTGTTTTTGCAGCTCCTGTGCGGTGCTTTGATAAAATTCTTCCGATTTGGCTGCGGCTGTTGGCATTGGGCAGCAGGATGTGCTATAATAGCGATGTTTATAGTATCGTCTTAGAGTGTATAAAGGTAAGGTGGAACAGGCATGCAGCGCTTGGAGGGTCTGCTGCGCAAGGCAGTGCAGGATTACGAGATGATCGCACCGGGCGACCGGGTATGCGTTGGTGTCTCCGGCGGGAAGGACAGCGTTGCGCTGACCGTGGCGCTGGGACACCTGCGGCGGTATCTCGGCGTTCCGTTTGAGGTCATGGCGGTCACGCTGGACCCGCGCTTTGGCGGGGTGGAAGCCGACTACCAGCCGCTTGCGGACCTGTTTGCGCAGGAAGGCATTCCTTACGAAATACGGCGCACGGATATCGGCCCCGTGGTATTTGATTACCGCAAAGAGCCGAACCCCTGCGCGCTGTGTGCCAAAATGCGGCGCGGGGCACTGCACGCTGCCGCGCAGGAACTTGGCTGCAACAAAGTGGCGCTGGGGCACCACCTGGATGATGCCGTGGAGACTTTTTACATGAACCTTTGGCGGGAAGGCCGTATTGGGTGTTTTTCGCCCGTGACCTATCTGGACCAGCGCAACATTACGCTGATCCGGCCAATGATCTTTGCCACCGAAAGCGAGGTAAAAAACGCGGTATACCACGCCGGGCTGCCCATCATCAAAAGCCGCTGCCCGGCTGATGGCGCCACAGTGCGCGAACAGACCAAATTGTTTGTGCAGCAGATGAGCCGGGACGACCCGGCTTTCCGTCAGAAAACACTGCACGCTTTGCAGCAAAGCGGCATTGACGGCTGGCGGCCGCTGCATACCGGGCGCACGCGGGGTTAGATTCCCCGTTGTGTTTTGTATCGAAATGGGGTGGATTGCAATGACGAACGAACTGTACGAAAAGCATTGTTGGGCATTGGTTGATCTGGATGCTATGCAGAGCAACCTGGCACTGATCCAAAAGACGGTGGGCGCGCCGGTGTGCTGCGTTGTCAAGGCGGACGCTTACGGCCACGGCGCCGCTGTGGCCGGGCCCTGGCTGGAAGAAAACGGTGCAGCCGCTTTTGCGGTCAGCTGCCTGGCCGAAGCGCGGCACCTGCGCCGCCACGGGATCAGTAAACCCATCTTGATCCTGGGCTACACCGACCCGCTGCAGGTGGATCAGCTGGTGTTCAACTGCATTACCCAGACCGTCTATTCCGAAGAGTATGCCAAGGCGCTTTCCGCTGCCGCCCAAAACGCCGGCGTGGAGGTACACTGCCACTTTAAGGTTGATACCGGTATGGGACGCATTGGGTTCAGCGTGCGTTCTGACTTTGAGGCGGCAATCGCTGCCATGGAGCGCTGCGCCACCCTGCCCAAGCTGCACTTCAGCGGTATTTTCCAGCATTTTGCCGTGGCAGACAGCACCACGCCGGAAAACGAAGCCTACACCCAAGCCCAGCACGCCCTGTTTGAGCGCACCGTGCAGCGGCTGCAGGCGGACGGCATTGCCCTGCACACCATCCACTGCGCCAACTCTGCCGCACAAATGCGCCACCCGGAATGGCACCACAGCCTGACCCGCGCAGGCATTATCCTGTATGGGCTGGACCCCAGCCCGGAAGTGCATTTTGACGGCCTGCGCCCCACCATGACGCTGAAAAGTGTTGTGGAATTTGTAAAGGACCTTTTACCCGGCGAGAGCGTGAGCTATGGCCGCACCTACACAGCCAACACACCCCGCAAGGTTGCCACCGTATGCGTTGGCTATGCGGACGGCTACCCCCGCGCGCTTTCCGGCAGCAATGGCAACCCCAATGCGGGGGTTATGAGCATCCGCGGAAAGCCCGCCCCGATAATCGGCCGGGTGTGCATGGATCAGACCCTGGTGGATGTGACCGACATCCCCGATGTTAAAATGAATGATGAAGTAACGGTATTCGGCCCTGAAAACGCTGCGATCGGCGCAGATACCGCCGACAGCATTGCAGCTAAGACCGGCACCATCAACTATGAAATTATCTGCGGCATCAGCCGCCGGGTTCCCCGTGTTTACCTGCGGGACGGCGCGCCGGTGCGTATCTGGAACGATTTGGAGGAAACCTGATGGCACGCGACAATATTCGCAACTTTTGTATCATTGCCCACATTGACCACGGCAAGTCCACACTGTCGGACCGTATTCTGGAGCTGACCGACAGCGTGGACAAGCGCACCATGGAAGACCAGATTCTGGACGACATGGAGCTGGAACGCGAGCGCGGCATTACCATCAAAGCCCGCGCCGTTACCATGCACTACCACGCCGATGACGGCAAGGAATACGAGTTCAACCTGATCGACACGCCGGGCCACGTTGACTTTCAGTACGAAGTCAGCCGCAGCCTGGCTGCCTGTGAGGGTGCCATCCTGGTGGTGGATGCCAGCCAGGGCGTGGAAGCCCAGACGCTGGCCAACTGCTACCTGGCCATTGACCACAACCTGGAAGTTGTGCCCATCCTGAATAAGATTGACCTGCCCAGCGCTGACCCGGATGCCGCCGCCAAAGAGGTGGAGGATGTCATCGGTCTGCCCTGCATGGATGCCCCGCGCGTGAGCGCCAAGATGGGCATCAATATCCGCGAAGTGCTGGAACGCGTGGTGCAGGATGTTCCCGCCCCGCAGGGCGACCCCGATGCCCCGCTGAAAGCCCTGATCTTTGACTCCATTTACGACAGCTACAAGGGCGTTATCGTCTATGTGCGCGTGTTTGAAGGCACCGTGCGCCCCGGCGATACCATCAAGCTGATGAACACCGGCGCAACCTTCCAGCTGGTGGAAGTGGGCCACATGGGTGCTACTGCCCTGGCCCCCTGCGATAAGCTGGAGGCCGGTGAAGTCGGCTACCTGACGGCCTCCATCAAGACCGTGCGCGATACCCGCGTGGGCGATACCATCACCCTGGCCGAAGCCCCCACGGCGGAAGCTCTGCCCGGTTTCCGCCAGGTAACACCGATGGTGTTCTGCGGCATTTACCCCGCCGATGGCGCCGACTACCCTGATTTGAAAGATGCGCTGGAAAAGCTGCAGCTGAACGATGCCGCCTTGAGCTTTGAGCCGGAAACCAGTGCGGCCCTGGGCTTCGGCTTCCGCTGCGGGTTCCTTGGGCTGCTGCACATGGAAATCATCACCGAGCGGTTGGAGCGCGAGTTTGACCTTGACCTGATCACCACCACCCCCGGTGTTCAGTACCGGCTGACCTTGACGGACGGCACGGTGGAAGTGATCGATAACCCCTCCGCCTATCCCGACCCGGCCCGCATTGCCAAGGCGGAAGAACCATTTGTGGATGCCCACATTTACACCCCCAACGATTATGTTGGCCCGCTGATGGACCTGTGCCAGCAAAAGCGCGGCACCCTGATTGCGATGGATTACCTGGATGAGACTCGCGTGGACCTGCATTACCAGATTCCGCTGGGCGAGATTGTTTATGACTTCTTTGACGCCATCAAGAGCCGCAGCCGCGGTTACGCCAGCTATGACTATGCGTGGGAAGGCTGGCACCAGTCCGAGCTGGTCAAGCTAGACTTCCTCCTGAACGGCGAGATCGTGGATGCGCTTTCGATGATCGTATTTGCGGATAACGCTTACGCCAAGGGGCGCCGCATCTGCGAAAAGCTGAAGGAGAACATCCCGCGCGCTTTGTTTGAAATTCCCATTCAGGCGGCCGTGGGCGGCAAGATCATTGCCCGCGAAACAGTCAAGGCCGTGCGCAAGGATGTTTTGGCCAAGTGCTATGGCGGCGATATTACCCGTAAAAAGAAGCTGCTGGAAAAGCAGAAAGCCGGTAAAAAGAAGATGCGCAAACTGGGCAGCGTGACCCTGCCCAGCGAAGCCTTTACCGCCGTGCTGAAGCTGGATTCCGATACCTGATTGACTACAGCACCATAGATAGCAGCACCCGCCGGGGCGGCGCAGCACAACAGCTGCCTGCCCCGGCGGGTTTGTTTTTGGCGCGGCGCATTTAGGCCAGTGGCCGAATATAAAACGACCACCCCCTGCCCTGCCGCACAAGGTTTTACCGTGCGGTCGGGGCAAGGGGTGGTTTTGTGTTATTTCCGTTCAGGCGTTCAGCTTACCGCCGGGCGGCAGCGAACGCGGCAAAAGAGTTCAGCGGATCTCGATGCCCAGCTTGAACTTGAGGTTGCCGAGGATTTTCTTGACAAAGCGGTCCACATCGGCAGCTTCCAGGGCTTTGTTTTCCGGTGCAAAGTGCAAGGTGAACGCCATGCTCTTTTTGCCGGCGCCAATGGCTTCGCTGCGGTAGATATCAAACAGCTCCACATCGGCCAGCTGCTTGCAGGCGCGCTTCATTTCGGCAATGATGGTGCCACAGGGGGTTTCCTCGTCAGCAACCAGAGCCAGGTCACGGGCCACGGTATCGAACTCCGGCAGCGGATGATAACGCAGACCGGCAGGCAGCTGTGCCACCAGCGTCTCGTAATCGATCTCGCCCAGGAAGATCTTCTGGTTGGCGCGGCTGTCACGCGGCAGATCCAGACCGGCCTGCACATCGTTGGCCAGCTTGCCAAAGCTGCCCACACGCACGCCGTTGCACAGGATGTAAGCGGCAATGCCGGGGTGCAGGTAAGGCACATCCTCGGCACGCTCCACCTCAAAGGTTACGCCGAAGGAAGCAGCCAGGTCTTCCAGTGCGCCCTTAACGGCAAAGAAGTCCTCATGCTCACCAAAGGCCACAAAGCCCAGGTGCAGGCGCTCTTCCGGCAGTTCGGTCAGCGGAAGCTGTTTGGGCACATAAATGTTGGAAAGCTCAAACAGACGGCCGGCAGCGTTGCCCTTTTTCAGATTGGTAACCGCCACGTTCAACAGGCTGGGTGCCAGCAGGGAGCGCATGATGGTCAGGTTGGAGGAGATGGGGTTGACAATGCGGATGACATTGCGCTCCGGTGCATCGGGGGCAATGTGCAGGGCATCCAGGTCGGCATCCGCATAGAATGCCAGCGTCATAGCCTCATAGAAGCCTTGGGCACACATAGCGCTCTTGAGCTTATCGCGGCGGTGCTGGTCAGCCGTCAGGCCCCCGGTGGTGACCTGGGCAGCTTTCAGGAAGGTGGGGGTGATATGGTCATAGCCATATTCACGGATCACTTCCTCGGCCAGGTCCGGCTCGCCGATCTCGATATCCTCGCGGTAGCGCGGAGCAACCACCTGCATGGTGTCACCGTCGGCTTCCATCGTCACTTCAAAGCTGAGCTTTTTCAGGATGGCCAGAATTTCCTCGGTGGGCACGGTAATGCCCAGAATGGCGTTGATGGCGCTGATGCGGGCGGTGAAGTGCTTGCCTTTACGCGGAGCACCGGCGGAGCAGTCAAACTCGGTGGCGGTCACTTCGCCGCAGCCCAACTCCTGGATCAGGTGCAGGGCGCGGGCCATGCCCAGCTCGGTGGTATATTCGCTGATGCCCTTCTCGTAATGGGCGGAAGCATCCGTGTTCTGGCCAAGGCCGCGGGCGGTCTTGCGGATGTTATCGCGGGCAAACTTGGCAGATTCAAACAGCAGCTGGGTAGTTTCCGGCTTGATCTCGCTGTTCAGGCCGCCCATAACACCGGCCAGGGCAACCGGCTTTTCGCCATCGCAGATGACCAGGTTCTGGGGGGTCAGGGTAAACTCCTTGCTGTCCAGCGTGGTGATCTTCTCGCCGTCCTTGGCACGGCGCACAATGATCTGGCAGCTTTCCAGCGTGTCCATATCAAAGGCGTGCATCGGCTGGCCGATTTCCAGCATGACATAGTTGGTGATATCCACCACGTTGGAAATGCTGCGCAGGCCGCACAAGGCCAGCTGGCGGCGCATCCAGCGCGGAGATTCACCGGTGGTGATGTTGCGCACATAGTGGCCCAGGTAGCGCGGGCACAGGTCCGGTGCTTCCACCGTAATGTTCAGGCGCGGGTTCTTGTAATCGCTCACGGTGTAATCGGTGGCAGGCATTTTCAGGGGCTTGTTCAGCACAGCGGCAACTTCGCGTGCAATGCCCAGAACGCTCTGGCAGTCGGCACGGTTGGCGGTGATGGAGATATCAAAGATATAATCATCCAACCCAACAACCTGCTGAATGGGGGTTCCGGGCACGGTATCTTTGGGCAGGTCCAGCAGGCCGTATACCTCAGCGCCGGGGTACAGGTCCTCGTTCAGACCCAGTTCCTCGCCGGAGCAGAGCATACCGTTGGATTCAATGCCCATCAAGGGCTTTGCCTTGATCTTGATGCCTCCGGGCAGCGTGGAGCCGTCCAGAGCAGCGGGGGTGTGCATACCGGCGTACACATTGGGCGCACCGGTGGAGATCTGAATATCATGGCCATAGTCGCCGCAGTCTACCTTACAGATATGCAGGTGGGTGCCCTCCTGGGGCACGCACTCGGTCACAACGCCAACAACAACCTTGCTGATCTCAGCGCCAAGGTCGATGAGTTCTTCTACTTCAAAGCCACAGTCGAATAGTTTGGTTTCCAGCTCCTGGGCGGAAACATCAATATCCACATACTGTTTAAGCCAGCTGAATGGTACTTTCATTGTTGTTCCCCTCCTTAACCCTTGAACTGTTCGAGGAAGCGCAGGTCGTTCTCGAACATCAGGCCGATGTTGTTGATACCGTACTTAAGCATGGCGATACGCTCGATACCGATACCGAAAGCAAAGCCGGAGTATACCTCAGGGTCAATGCCGCAGTTTTCCAGCACGCTGCGGTGCACAACGCCAGCCCCCAGAACTTCGATCCAGCCGCTGTGCTTGCACAGGGGGCAGCCCTTGCCGTGGCATTCAAAGCAACTTACGTCAACCTCCACACTGGGCTCAGTGAACGGGAAATAGGACGGGCGCAGGCGGGTTTTGACCTCCGGGCCAAACAAAGCCTGCACAAAGCGGTCCAGCATGCCCTGCAGGTCGCACAGGGTAATGCCCTTATCCACAACCAGACCTTCCATCTGGTGGAACATCGGGGAGTGGGTTGCGTCAGAGTCAGAGCGGAACACGCGGCCGGGTACCAGAACCTTGATGGGGGGCTTTTCCTTATCCATCACACGGATCTGGCCGCCGCTGGTCTGGGTGCGCAGAACAATGTCATCCGCCACATAGAAGGTATCCTGCATATCGCGGGCCGGGTGGTTTTTGGGTACGTTCAAGCGGGTAAAGTTGTGGTCATCGTCCTCAATTTCGGGGCCTTCGTAAATTTCAAAGCCCATGCCGGCAAACACATCAATGATCTCATTCTTGATCTGGGTGATAGGATGCAGTGCGCCGGTGGCGTGGTGGGTGCCGGGCAGGGTGATATCCACGGCCTCGGCCTTGTTGCGGGCGGCAAGCTCGGCCTTTTCGATCTCGGCGGAAGCAGCCTGATACTGGCCCTCCACCCAGACCTTGAACTCGTTGATGGTTTTACCGGCGGCGGGGCGTTCCTCTTTGGGAACATCGCGCAGGGACTTGGTCAGTCCGGTCACGCTGCCGTTTTTGCTCAGATACTTCTGCCAAAAGGCGGAAAGTTCATCTTTGTTGTGCACTGCTGCAAGGTCGGCTTCCAGCTCGGCGCGCAGTGCGGCGATTTTTTCTTCCATAATGCACCTCTTTGATGATTTACGGGGCGAAGGCTGCTCGCTTTTGCTGCAAAACAAAATAAAAAAGCCCCGTCCCTGAACGGTAAAATCAGGGACGAAGCTGCAACATTCATTTACACTCCGCGGTACCACCCGTGTTCCGCCAAACCATGTCTGGCGGCACTCGATGCTTTGTAACGGGGCAGACCGTCCCGCGCTAATGGCTGCAATGCAGGGTTCACACAGGCCGCTCAGGAGCGAACTTCTGCCAGCAGGCTTTCGGGGCGGCTTACAGCCGATGGCCGCCCTCTCTGTGCTAAGTTTGCAGGCATACTTTCTCCGTCAATGCGTTTAACATAAAGCATTATAGGCCGTTTGGCCTTTTTTGTCAACCCTGGACGCACAGCAAAAAGGGCGCTGCCCCTTGCGGAACAGCGCCCTTTTTTCAAATTATCAAAACCGATCAGTTGTTGCGGCGGGAACGGCCCACGATGCGGACGATATACAGGAAGATGTTGATATAATCCAGGTACAGGCTGAGTGCGCCGATGATGGAGGATTTGTGCAGCATGGAAGCATCGCCGCCATAGTAGGCGTAATAGTACTTCAGCTTCTGGGTGTCATAAGCCGTGAACAGCATAAACACCAGGACCGAAACCGCGCAAAGCACGATATCCATCACACCAAAGCCCGCGCCGGTCAGCATGCCGATCAGGCCGCCCACCAGGCTGGTCAAAATAATGGCAATCAAAGCACCCATCAGGTTGACACCCCAGCCGCTCAAATCGCGCTGGGTTCGGGCACCGTAAACAGCCATAACGCCAAAGTACACGGTACCAACCAGGAACGCCAGAATCAGCGTGGAAAGATCATATATGATAAAGTAGGTGCTCAGGTTGATGCCGTTCAGCACCGCATAGGCGAAGAACAGCCCCGTTGCGGTGGTGGGCTGCAGGCGTTCCACCCTAGCGGACAGAACCGCAACCAGCACCAGCTCCGCAATGCTCAGGAGGAATACCAGGCCGGTGCTGAACATCAGCTCAAACAGCGGGGTGGTAACGGTAAGCAATGCCGTTGCAAAGGTAACCAGCAAACCGGCGGCCATCCAGCCGTAGGTGCGGGTCATATACTGGCTTAACGTGCCGAACGGACTTTCGGCATAGGAGATATTATAATATTTCTGGTCCATAAAACAGACCCCTTTCTTTTTGGCTGATTCTATTATATACTCTGTATTGAGTGAAATGTGTTATCGATATGTGAATTCTCTATTACACTTTTCCGTTCCTGCCCTATTTTAAGGCAATACCGCATAATTCTAAGTGCCGATACGGCGAGCGAGGTGCGGCAGATGCTAAGCCAAAAGCGCAGATACGTTATATTTTGGCGGCGGCACCCCCGCCCTGCTGCGACCGGACCAGGTGCACCGACTGATCAAAGCCGCCGCCCCGCTGCCGGGTGCGGAGATCACGCTGGAAGCCAACCCCGATGTAGTGACGCCGGAAAATCTGGCTGGTTTTGCAGCCGCCGGGGTAACCCGCATCAGCTTTGGGGTACAGAGCGCAGACGACGCCCAGTTGCGTCGCCTGGGCCGCACCCACACCGCTGCTGCCGCCGCGCAGGCGTTTGCCTGGGCGCGGGAGGCAGGCTTCCGGGAGATCTGCGGGGATATTATGCTGGCGCTGCCCTATTATTCCATCGCGGAGTTTGATAAAACCCTTGCCCTGCTGCAGGCGGGTGGCTGCACCCATATTTCGGCCTACCTGCTCAAGATCGAGCCCGGCACCGCCTTTGGCCGCAACCCGCCGCCGGGCCTGCCGGATGCCGACGCCGCCGCGGAGTTTTACCTGTACGCCGTGCAGCGTCTGGCGCAGGAGGGCTACCGGCAATACGAGATCAGCAACTTTGCCTGCCCCGGCCACGAAGGGCGGCACAATCTGCTGTATTGGAACTGTAAAGATTACTGGGGCATTGGTCCGGCGGCCCACAGCTGCCTGGGCAGTGTGCGCCGCTTTTGGCCCAATGACACCGCTGCTTTTATTGCCGGGACTGTTCAAGAGCAGTACGAAGGCCCCTGCAACGCCGAGGATTACCTGATCATGCAGTTGCGCCTTTGCAGCGGGCTGAATCTGACCGAGTATGCGGCCCGGTACGGCGTTCGGTTCGATGCCGGCCAGATGGCATTTTTGCGCCACTGCGCCGCCAGCGGCTATGCTGTGCTGGATGGCGATACCCTGCGGCTGACGCCGAGTGGCATGATCGTGCAGAATGCCATTCTGGAAGAACTGATTTGATTTTCAAAAATATCCGCCGTCCATATGGGTGCTTTGGGCCACTGGCTGGTCGTGCAGCCCCATCGAAACGCCCAGTGCTTCATCCACGCGGCGCATGTCATCTTCCGGAATGCGCCCGGCGCGCTCCCTCAGGCGGCGTTTATCCAGTGTGCGAATTTGTTCGGTCAGCACAATGCTGTCTTTGGCCAGGCCGCAGCGGTTGGCCCGCACGCCGATATGGGTGGGCAGACGGTTTTTATCCTGCCTGCTGGTGATGGCGGCAGCGATCACGGTGGGGCTGTGCCGGTTGCCGATATCGTTCTGAATGATAAGTACCGGCCTGACTCCCCCCTGCTCCGACCCAACCACCGGGCTGAGATCTGCGTAAAACACTTCACCTCTGTGCACTTCCATAACAAAACCTCCCTGCTGATACTGCAATGCGTTCTGTTTACAGTATAAGCAGGGAGGCTTTATTTTAATCATGAATCGGTGGGGCAAAAAAGCATTGCGATTCTATCTGGCGGGGAATGCAAGTGGTTGCCATATGCCCAACATGCGGGACAGCAAGCATCGTCCCCTACAAATGATTTGCAGCGTTTGCTGCAATCAGCAAGGTTTCCATGTGCCGGGGAGGGGCCTTGAAATGTACCGCAAACCACACAAATGCTTTGCCGTGCTTTACTGCTTGCGGCAAACCATGTATCACTCCACCCGTTCCAACACCACAAATGCACCGGCAAGGCCGGCCTCATGGGTCAAGCTCAAATGAGCCTGCAAATGGTTCTGCGCCATGAAACGGGCGGCTTTACCGGTAAATTCCAGGTAAGGCGCACCGCTTGGCTGGCGCAGGGCGGCGATTTCCGCCATGGAGAACCCGGAAAGGCCGGTGCCGCAGGCTTTCAAAAATGCTTCTTTTGCAGCAAAGTTGGCCGCGGCGGTTTCCGCCTGCTTCTTGCCCGTATGGGCGACAATGAGCTCCTGCTCCGCCGGGGTATACACATGCTGCAAAAATGCCGGGCGGGCAATGCTCTTTTCAATCCGGCCCACATCACACAGGTCTGTGCCAATGCCGTAAATCACAGCAGGCCCTCCTTTTCCAGCGCGGCCAGCAGGGCAGCTTTCTCGTTGGGCAGGCGGCCCTCCATCACGGCGCGCAGCAAGGTGTTCAGCGCCTTACCCACCGCGGGACCGGGGGCGATGCCTGCATCCATCAGGCTGGCCCCGTTCACGGCAAGCTGGCCTACCGTATAACAGGCGGTAGCCGAAAGTTCCAGCATCCGTCCCTCAAAAGCGCGCACCTGCTGTTCGCGCTGCATCACTCCCGCATTGCGGGCATGGGCGGCAAGATCCGCGAGCTTCAGGCGGCAAAGGCGCTGCAAAAATGCGGCACCATAGCGGTTCAGCATGTTCAGGATGCCGGCATCATCGCTGGGCAGGGCACCATCGTGGATAGCAACCAGCGCGCTGGCGCTTTCCACAAGATAAGTAGGCGCCTTGAGCCGCAGCAGGATACTGCGCGCCATTTTACTTCCGGCCTGGTTGTGGCCGGGGAAATGCGCCGCGCCGTCCGGGCCGACGGTGCGGCATTCCGGCTTGGCCAGATCATGCAGAAAAACACTCCACCGCAGAATGCGGGCATTTTTATCGTCCATGCCCGCCACATCCAGCAGTTCCACCGCCACGGCGGTGTGCTGCCACACATCATAGCAGTGCCAGCGCCCCGGCTGGGTGCAGCCGATGCATGGCTCAATCTCCGGCACCGCCCCGGCAAGAATCCTGCCATAGCGGCTCAGCACTTTGCCCGCAGCGGGGGCGGCCAGCAGCTTATCCAGCTCGGTATAAATGCGCTCGGCGGAAATATTCTGGATGCTCTGCCGCATGTCCAGCGCGGCGCGCTCGGTGGCTTTCTCCAGAGCAAAATCCAGCTGGGCGGCCAGCCGCACCGCGCGCAGGATGCGCAGGGCATCCTCGGCAAAACGTTCTTCCGGGTCGCCCACGCAGCGCATCAGGCAGGCGTGCAGGTCACTGCGGCCGCCGTACAGGTCGATCAGTCCCTCGCCGGGGGCATAAGCCATGGCGTTGATGGTAAAATCCCGCCGGGCAAGATCCGGCTGCACCTGCGGCACAAACTGCACGGCATCCGGGTGGCGGCTGTCATGGTACTGGCCATCCACACGGTAGGTGGTGATTTCGTAGGGGGTGCCGCCCACGATGACGGCAACGGTACCGTGCTTTTCCCCCGTTAAGATCTGGCGGTAGGCGGAAAACACCGTCCGCACCTGTTCCGGTCTGGCAGAGGTGCATATATCCCAATCGCCGGGGGTACGCCCCAGCAGGCTGTCCCGCACGCAGCCGCCTACGACATAGGCTTCAAACCCGGCGCGGCGCAGTGCCCCCAACAGGCGGGATGCCGCCGCGGGAATGCTGATTTTGATTTGCGGTTCATGGCCAGACAAGGCGGTCACTTCCCCTCTGCAAGTATTTCAGCCGCACGGCAATTTATCAGCCAAAGTTCCATTCTTCGGCAAGGTCTACGCAGCAGGCCACACAATCGCCTTCCTCACGCAAGGCGGCAATCTTAGCTTCAGCTGCTTCGGCATCCGGCATCCAGGTAACAATAAAAAAGTTCTCCGCCGGAACGCCGTAATACACCCAGGTGCCATCGGCACGCACCAGGTCTGCCAGGTGGTCCAGTTCCTCGCCGTCGGTCAGGCCCTGGCCTTCTTCGGCGTAAATCATTTCCGGCTGCACCTGCATGGAATCGATCACGGTAATGCTGCTGTTGATGTAAGTATCGCGGTCGGTGCTCTGGTCGCTGTTTTTCCACGCGGTGGCAAACGCTTTTACAAGCAGCTCCCGCACTTCCAGCATTTTATCGCCTTGCTGATACATGATAACTCTCTGCCTTTCCATTTATAAATATATGAATACAGTATAACACGAAACAGGCCTGCACGCCATAAGAATAGAAAGAATTTTGGCGCGCGCTCCGTAGGGCAATGCCGAGCAGTGCTTTACCCCCGCCGCATATACAAAATCGGGTACGGGCCGCCCTGTTCATCCAGCTCACTGCGGCGGTATACGGCAAAGCCCATGTGCCGGTAAAAACCGGCTGCCGCCGGGTTCTGCTCGTTCACGGTCAGCTCACTCACGCCGTACTGCTCCATGCCAAGGCACAGCAGGCGGGCACCAAGGCCCTGGCCGCGCGCCTCCGGGTCCAGAAAGAGCATTTCCAGCCGGTTCTCCTGCACGCCCATAAAGCCGACCGGTGTGCCGCTTTCATCCTGCGCAACAATCAGGTGTTCCACCCCGCACAGGGCCTGCGGAACATAAGTACGGATAGCGGCAATTTCCGGCGCAGACAAAAACAGGTGGGTTGCCTGCACAGAGCGCTGCCATACCTCCACCAGCTGTTGGACCAACTGCGGGGGCCGGGCAGAAACTTCGGCTATTTTCACGGTGATATCCTTTCTTTTGTTTTATGCTCTACGGCAACACCGCACAATTCCCGCCTTACGGCTTAAGCACCGCTCCGGCAGCTGCGGCACGGCATCTGCGTTGCCAAAATGCTCGATAATGTCGGGTTG
>PPYF01102759.1_pt1 | contig 30044 bp, 27 predicted proteins | sample 1559871 | NCBI WGS metagenome assembly PPYF01 (sample SAMN08240021, study PRJNA423297) | Human gut metagenome, whole genome shotgun sequencing project.
ATATTATATACAGAATGGGAAAATTCGATATTGGAAATTTTAAATAGATTTAATGAGCAGGATTTTAAACATTATTTGATAAATGAAAAACGAAAAATAGAGGATAGACTACATACTCAAGAAAGTATAAACATAACTGTAAATATTTTAATATTGGATATATTTGGAACATTATTATTTGCAATAGGAGATTTAACAATAAAACAGATAGACAAGATTGGAGAAAATACAGATAAGGAACCAATTGAAGAATTTATTGAGTGGTGGTTATATAATTATAATGTAGAAGTGAAAATATTAGTATTTGTGTTAGTAATTATTGTTGTTGCAATTACTCTGGTAGCAGAGGTGAAAATAAATAAAGAAAGAATGTTAAAAGCACATTTTTATGATGATATTATCACTATTATAGAAGGATATAAAGTAAACGGTAGAACATAAGTATCTTGACAAATAAGGATGGTCACTTTTTTGACCATCCTTATTTGTCAGTTCCTTTAACAGGCTTCCGGATATGCTCTGGCAATGTTTCTGACCATGGCAACAAGGCTTTCAGAAAATCGATGTTTGTATCTTCCTCAAAAAGGTGCCTGACACCATTAAATTTTTAGGGATAAAAGGTGCCTGACACCATTAGAAGTGTTTAAGATGCCTGACACCACTAAATTTTTATAAACAAAAAAATCCGTATATACAAATTGTAGAGCATATAGAGCATAAAAGGTGCCTGACACTATTAAATTTTTATAAAGAAATTATTCGGAGCAATACAGAGGAATATTTTGTTTCCTAGCATGAGAAAGTCACAAAACGGGTAGTATTTTGTGGTATGTGGGTGGTTGAACATCCAGATGTTGTGGAAGCGGTAGTGGTGAGAGTATAGGTGAAAAGCGGGGGGATGAAGAGGTTTTGTGACTTTTCATTGCCCTTTTTTGGATTATAGAATTTGAAAAAATTGGTGTATAGGGGTTGAAGAAATGATATAATAAAAACTAGTGAATACATGTACAATTGAAATTAGAAGAACAATATGGAGAAAAGGTAAATAAAATGAATAATGATAAATTTGAACTTTTAAATGCATTAGAATTTGGGAGTGTTGATTCAGAATCAGAAGAGGATTTAGATGCTAAATTTATAAGAACAGAAGATTTTAATAGTTTTTTAAAACCTCGAAACGCTCTGATATTAGGGGCAAAAGGATCAGGTAAAAGCGCGTTATTTCAAATGTTTGCAAAATATGAAGATAGTGCAAGAGAGTTAGCTAATATAAGAAAAGAAGATGTAATGATTGTTACAGGAACTGGATTTAATGATATTAAAGAATTGCAAACAGATGATTTTAGAAAATTACTGAAAGAAGAGGATGCAGACTTTGAACATATTTGGGAATTGTATATTGCTGTAAAAATAGCAATTAAATTGGGAAAAGAAGGCTTTTATACTGGGGATAATTTAGTTGAATTTTATAGACAAGCAGGATTAATAGAAGATTTTAGAATTTTTTCCGTGATAAAACAATTATGGAGTCTTGTTGTAGGTACACCGACGCAGGGAATAGATATTGAAGTTAAAGGGGTAAAAATAAAAATCGGTGGTAAATATAGTATAGATACACAAGATATTTTATCTGAAATAGAAGAAGTTCTGGAAGAAGAGGATATGGAGTGTTGGATTTTATTTGATAAAATAGATGAATTATTTTCAAACGATTATCAGAAAAGAAAACTTTGTATCGAAAGTCTTTTTAGAACATATTTAAATTTTGTTAATCGTTTTCCAAAAATTAAGTTTAAAATTTTTTTAAGAAATGATATATGGACAACTTTAGAATTTGTGAACAAAAGTCATATATCAGATAAATGTGTTGAGTTATCTTGGAATGAAAATAATTTATTAGAGTTATTACTTAGAAGAGCTTTAAATGAAGAAAGTGTTTCTGAGTATGTCAAACAAGAAACAGGAATAAAAAAAGAAGAAATGCTGATGCCTGCAAATTTAGAAAAAGTATTTTATTCGATTTTTACAAGACAAGTATATAAGGGAAAAAGAGAGGCATCAGTAATAAATTGGTCATTAAAAAGAATAACAGATGGATTAGGGGGAAAATATCCAAGAGAATTTATTAATTTGGCAAATTATGCACGAGATGAACAAAAGAATATTGGAGTTGAAGATGGATGCTTAATTGGAGGAAGTGCGATAATAAAGGCTTTCGGAAAAGTATCTATAACTAAATGTAATACCTATCTAAGTGAATTTCCGAAGTTAAGACCACATTTTGAAAGATTTAGAGGAAAAGATGTTGCAACATATTCTAGAAAAGATATTGAAGATTTGATGGCCGGATTACAGCCAGTAGGAGATGAATTGATTAGAGATTTATATGAAACAGGTATGTTGGAGGACCAACACGGAAAAGGAGCAGCGGATAGTGAGTACATGATACCGAGGTTGTTTAGAGAAGGTTTAGGATTATCATTGAAAGGGAGACCATAAAATACATAGCCGATTGGTTCGCTAAGAATCAGTCGGTTTTTTCATGCCTATTTTTATACATAGCCAGTCCCTAAAAAGGATTGGCTATTAAATTTTTCGAGGAAGGAGGGAAACCCTATGACCAAGTGTAAAGTAATTGCCCTTGCAAATCAGAAGGGAGGAACAGCCAAGACCACAACAACATTAAATCTTGGAATTGGTCTTGCACATCAGGGGCGAAAAGTATTATTGATCGATGCTGATCCGCAGGGGGATTTAACAACTGCATTAGGTTGGACAAATGCAGACAGTCTTCCTATTACATTGGAAACACAAATGAAGAAGATATTACAAGACGAACCATTTGTGTATAATGAAGGTATTTTACACCATGAAGAAGGAGTAGACATTATTCCGACCAACATTGAGTTATCGGGTATGGAAATCTCACTGGTAAATGCCATGAGCAGAGAGCAGACTTTAAAGCTGTATCTGGCAGATTTGAAAAAGGATTATGATTATATCCTGATTGATTGTATGCCTAGTTTGGGAATGTTGACCATCAATGCGTTAGCTGCCGCAGATAGTGTAATTGTTCCAGTGCAGGCTCATTATCTTCCACTAAAGGGCATGACACAGTTAATGAAAACAATCGGTAAGGTACAGAGACAGCTAAATCCTAATCTGAAGATTGAGGGAGTATTGCTGACACTTGCAGATATGAGAACAAAACTTGCAAGGACAACAGAGACTAGCCTTAGAGAGAATTATGGAAAGCATATTAGGATTTTCAAAACTGTTATTCCAGTGGCTATCACAGCAGCAGAAAGCAGTGCAGCAGGACAGAGCATTTATGAGTATGACAAGAATGGAACTGTTGCAAAGGCGTATGCGGAATTTACGAGGGAGGTGTTAAAGTGTGGCGAAAAGCAGAGAAATAAATATGAATCTTCCCTCAGCCGATGACCTTTTTACCACACAGGAAGAAAGAGATCATAAGAATCAGGAATATGTAAAAAATATTTCTATTTATGAAATTACAGACTTCCCGAATCATCCGTTTAAGGTAAAAATGGACGATAAGATGTTGGAAACTATCGACAGCGTGCGTGATCATGGTGTATTAGTGCCTGCACTTGTTAGGGAGAAACCAACGGGCGGGTATGAAATGATTTCCGGACACCGTAGAAAAATGGCGAGTGAACTGGCAGGATTTGAGAATATGCCTTGTATAGTAAGGAATCTCAGCGATGATGAAGCAGTCATTGTCATGGTTGACAGCAATCTTCAAAGAGAAGAAATCTTACCATCAGAAAAAGCATTTGCTTATAAAATGAAATTAGAAGCAATGAGCAGGCAGGGAAAACGATTAGATATTACTTGTGAACCAGAGGAGCACAAGTTAAAAGGAGTAAAATCAAGAGACATTCTTGCAGAACAAAGTGGAGAAAGTCGAGAAACAATCCGCCGCTATATCCGCCTTACGGAGCTTATCCCGGAAATCCTAGAAATGATCGATGACAAAAAGATTTCTATGCGTCCGGCGGTGGAGCTGTCTTATTTGCCGAAAGAGGAACAGGAGATATTGTACGACACCATGGAGTCGGAGGCTTGTACCCCAAGTCATGCACAGGCAATTAAAATCCGCAAATTTTCAGCAGAGGGCAGGTTGAATGAAGATGTTTTGCTGTCGATTATGTCAGAAGAGAAGCCAAATCAGGTAGAGCAGTGGAAAATCCCGAAGAACCGACTGAAAAAATACTTTCCATCGGGAACTACACAGCAGAAAATGGAAGAAACCATTATCAAAGCACTGGAATTATACCGGAAACGGGAAAAAAGCAGGGAACGATAGGCATTTTGACACCAAGGGAGAAGTCTATCCGTTGGCGGTCAATGAGAAATCAGTCTTTTTGTGTTTCCCCTCCCCACACCCTACCCCTTTTGTTTACCAGCAGATTACCAGCCGAAAAGACAATAAGGAGCCGGGAACCTCTTCTCTTTCGGCAGGTCAGAGATTCCCATACCCTGCATGACAGCAGGGAGCAAACAGCATAAAGCAACGGCAGGCGTTCCAGACGGACGTCTTTTTTGATTGAAAAGAAAGGAATTGTAGAAAATGAAGAAGATATGGAAACGAGTGTGTACAGGGATTCTTGCCCTGACCACGATTTTAACTGCATTACCGACTACATCGGTTCACGCAGCAGAAACACAGTATTGGACAGAGTCCTCAGAGAGAGTCGGATATATTGAACATGTGATGAATGATGGAACCATTCATTCGACATTCAATGAAGGTCACATGAAAGTAGAGGGCGAAACAGCCTATTGTGTAGATATTAACACCGGATTTAAAAATGGATATAAAACCAGACACGATGCAAGTGCCAGCATGAGTGCTGCACAGATCGAAGATGTGGCATTGTCACTGGAATATGTAAAGCAGTATAGGGGCAGTCACAGTAACCTGAATGCGAATCAGGGATATCTGCTGGAACAGTGTGTAGTATGGCAGAGACTCAGTGAACAGTTGGGCTGGAAGTGTGATAATGTCCGAGCTGCATATTCTGAGATTTCACAGGATATTCAGAATGAAGTGTATGCAGGAGCGAGAGCATTTGTACAGGCGAACAAAGGTCGCTATAAATGTGGCGGATATATCTATACTGGAGAGGGACAGGATCTCGGACAGTTTTGGGCAGAACTGAATGTCGGAAATGCAAAAGTAAAAAAGACAACCGCAAATGAGATTGTCACAAATGGAAATGCGATGTATACCATTGCCGGAGCAACATTTGGCATATTCTCAGACCAGAATTGCAGCAATCAGATTGGAACACTTACAACAAATGAGAATGGTGAGACAAATGAGGTTGAAGTGACTGCAGGGAATGTTTATATCAAAGAGCTTTCTGCACCGAAGGGATATAAGCTGGATACGACAGTACACAGTCTGAAGGTTGAAGCCGGAAAAACAGCCGTATTAAATATTTCCGATGTTCCGAAAGTGACAGAGACACTGGTAGACCTGTTCAAGATTGATATGGAGACGGGAAAAGCAACCGCACAGGGTAATGCAGCACTGACAGGAGCAGAATTTACCTGGCATTATTATGACGGACTTTATACAAAAGACAATTTACCAGAGAAAGCAACACGTACCTGGGTTACAAAGACGGTAGCTGAAAAAGACAGTAATGGAAATATTCATTATGTGACAAAACTGGCAGATGCTTACAAAGTATCAGGAGATACATTTTACACCCAGAATGAAAAAAGCGTATTGCCACTTGGGACACTGACTGTTGAAGAAACCAAAGCACCAGACGGATATTTACTGGACGGAGCTTATATGCAGGCAGGAGACAGTACAGAGCAGATCAAAGGAATGTATCTGACACAGATCACAGAGGACGGAGAACTTGCAGTTCTTTCCGGAAGCAACCAGTATTCCGTATCTGATCAGGTAATCCGAGGTGGTGTGAAGATTCAGAAACGTGATATGGAGACAAAAGACACTAAGGCACAGGGAAGTGCCACATTAAAAGATGCAGCATTTGCAATTATTTCTCTGAACGAGAATCCGGTTCTGGTAGAAGGAAAACTGTACAAGAAAAATGAGAAAGTTAAGACAATTCAGGCAGGAATTGACGGAGTAGCAACAACATCGGAAGATTTACTTCCATATGGTAAATACAAACTGGAAGAAACCAAAGCACCGGAAGGTTATCTGACTGACGGGGCAAAAGCGATTGAATTTTCGATTACGGAAAATGGAAAAATAGTGGATTTAACAGGCGAAAGCCATTCCATTTACAACCAGATTAAACGTGGAGATTTGGAGGGAGTAAAGATTGGAGCAGGCACACATAAGAGACTTGCCAATGTTCCTTTTAAGATTACGAGCAAAACAACCGGAGAGAGCCATATCGTAGTAACAGATAAAAACGGTCAGTTTTCAACTGCTTCCGATTGGGCGTCTCATAAGAAAAATACAAATGCCGGAACATCCAGTGAGGACGGTATCTGGTTCGGAATTTCTGAGCCGGACGATAGCAAAGGTGCATTACTTTATGACACTTATGAGATTGAGGAGTTAGCTTGTGAATCCAACAAAGGTATGAAGCTGATTCCGGCATTTGAAGTTGTTGTCAGCAGAAATAAAGTAACCATCGGCCTTGGGACATTGACCGATGAGTATGAAAAAGAGATTAGCATTCATACAACCGCAACAGACAAGAAAACGGGCGAAAAGGTAATTGTTGCAGGAAAGAAAGTAACGATTGTGGATACAGTTACTCTGGACGGTCTGGAAGAAGGCAGAAAGTACCAGTTAAAAGGCTGGCAGATGCTGAAAGAGGAAAATGCAGAACTGCTCATTGAAGGAAAGCGTGTGGAGAGTGATTACACTTTTGTTGCTGACAGCGAGAAAATGAAAGTAGAGATTTCTTATACGTTTGATGCATCAGAACTTGGTGGACAGAATCTGGTTACATTTGAAGAATTATATGACCTGAAGAATCCGGAAGAACCTGTAAAAGTTGTAGAGCATAAGGATATTGATGATGAAGGTCAGACAGTCCTGATTACGGAGCGAAAGATTTCGATTCATACCACAGCAACTGATAAGAATGGCAAGAAGGAGATGGAAGCCGGAAAAGATCTGACGATCGTGGATACGGTTACTTTAGAAGGACTGGAAATTGGTACGAACTACAAGTTGTCTGGTTGGCAGATGATTAAGGAAGAAAATGCAAAGCTGCTCATTGATGGCAAAGAAGTTACCAATGATTATGAATTTACAGCGGACAAGGAAAACATGGAAGTGCAGATAGAGTTTACTTTCGATGGCAGCACTCTTGGAGGAAAGCAGCTTGTAACCTTTGAAGAACTGTATGATATGACAAATCCGGAAGAACCGAAAAAGGTAACAGAGCATAAGGACATCAACGATGAAGGTCAGACTGTAATCATCAAAGAAGCACCAGAAACACCAACCCCAGAGACACCGGGTACTACTACAAAGACCAGTAACTCTCCGAAAACAGGAGATACGGCAAATGCAGTTTTATGGATAGCCATTCTGGTATTATCAGCAGCCGGAATCACAGGAGTTCGTATCTGGAATAAAAAGAAACAGATCAAGAGATTAGGAATTGAAGAAAAGAAAGAAGAGGAGGAGTAAAACAGAGGGCGGCGATAAGTTGCCCTTTGATATTGAAATGGGAAAGAATCAGAAAGCAATAAAAGTATTGCAGCGTTTATTTGATGCTGGATACGGAACGGAGAAAGAGATTGTCAATATGACGATGGATGAAATGCTTGCTTTGCCAGGAGTAAATGTAGCAGACCTGTGCATTATCAGTGAATTACAGAAAAGCATTAAGGCAAACAAAGTGATAAGCTATTTGTCAGGGAAAACAGAAGCAAAGGAAGAAACGAAAGGAGCAGGTTATGGTGGAACAACCTAAATATTTAGAAATGACATTATTACAATTGAAAGCATATGTAGAATCTTTAGATAGTAATGTTCTTCTGGTTGTAGAATTTCCAAAAGGAGATTAGAAGGATGGAGAATGAATTAGAAGTTGTGAATATCCGTTTGGTAAAAGAACCATCTCTTTATAGTGAGCAGACATTGGACAGTCCACAGGCTGTTGTAGAATTAATGGCGAAGGAGTTATCCCAATATGACAGAGAGGTATTTTGCATCTTGAATATGAAAAATAATGGACAGGTAATCAATATGAATCTGGTCAGTGTTGGAACGATTAATGCATCTTTGGTAATTCCCAGAGAAGTTTTTAAGAGCAGTATTCTGGCAAATGCTTCTGCAATCATTGGACTTCATAATCATCCCAGTGGTAATGTGAAACCATCAAAAGAGGATATGATTGTTACGAGAAAGCTGCAGAAGTGCGGACAGCTATTGGGGATAGAATTGCTGGATCATATCATTGTCGGTGGAACTAATGGAAAGATGCTCAGCTCCGAGAAGAAAAGATGTTGAATGTGACAGGAAGGATGGATTGGGAGAGATAGAAGAAAAAAGAATTAGAAGTTTTTATTTATTGTAATATTTCATGTAGCGGCATTAGTAAAATAGTGTCGCTACAAAAAGCTGACTTATACATTGATATTATATGCATAACTCAAAATAAAATTGTTAAAAATAGAAAAAGAAACAATATATAACGAAAAAATCTCTAAATAAGAAAATTGCATTGACTGAGAGAAGAGTAAAACATATAATAAAGGTGGAGGTGTATAAGAATGTTAGTAAAAGTAAGTGTTGAAAATTTTAAATCTTTTGATAAAGCAGCAGAGCTGACAATGATTTCCTCAAATAAAATACGAACAAATGCAAATCACAGGTTAAAGATAAAAAGTACCCAGTTATTAAAATATGCAGTAGTTTATGGAGCAAATGCATCTGGAAAGACCAATCTGGCATTGTTCTTTAAATTTTTTAAAGATAGTGTCTGCAATGGTATTCCGATAGAAGCTACACAGATGTTTTGTAAGAATCGGCAGGAGAATAAGGAACGAGAAAGTAGTTTTGAAATTCAGATTACTGTAGGTGACAAATTTTATGCCTATGGTTTTTCTGCAGTTTTAAGCAGACGAAAAGTAACCGGAGAATGGTTATATGAATTATATCAGAATGGTTCAGCAAAATGTCTCTTTGAACGAGAAGGAAGCAAACGTCCGGTGTTAAATGATGGCATTACGCTGACAAACACAGAAAAAAATAAATTTGAAACCTATGCAGATGATTTTGAAGGAAATGAAACATCTTTGTTCCTGACAGAAATGAATCGCGGGAAAAAATATAGCATACGATCTAAATTATTGTTCTTCCGAGATGTATATGACTGGATTCAGAATCATATTTCGATTATCACACCGGATACGCCATTGATTGATTTGGAATATTATTATGATGATAATTCGCTGAAGCTGATTAACAAATTGATCAAAACATTTGATACGGGTATCAGCCAGGTAAAAATTGAAGAAATTACATTGGATGAGTTATCAAATGCATTGCCGAAATCAGTATTTGATAAGATGATGCAGCATGTAAAAAATAGAATGGAAGAGCAGGAAGAACCATCATTCAGAATGACGATGAGGTCGAAGGAAACTTTCTTTAATATTGAAGTTGAAGGACATTCTGAACCGAAGGTCACAACAATCCGATTGCATCATAATAAGTCATTTTATGAGTTCGGTTTTGATGAAGAGTCTGATGGAACAAGAAGATTATTCGATTTGATGGATATGCTGTTGAATAAACGAGAAGATGTTCTTTATGTTGTGGATGAATTGGAGAGAAGCTTACATCCGAAATTGACAGAACGATTTTTGCAATTGTTTATGCAGCTACATGATGAGCAGCGTATGCAGCTATTGTTCACTACACATGAATCATCTATTATGGATCAGGCTATTTTTAGAAGGGATGAAATCTGGTTTGTAGAACGTAACGCAGAAAATGCAAGCTCTATTTATTCCTTAGATCGTTTCAAGGAGAGATACGATAAAGTGTTGAGCAAGGCATATCTGGAAGGCAGGTATGGTGCGATACCAGTATTTTCAACATTTGACTTTAGAGAGGAGGAGTAGCCTTGGCTCCAGTAAGAAGTTATACGAATTGGAATAGTAGAACTACAGATGAAGAAGAACAGATTGAGCCTTATCGTAAGTACTTTTTCATATGTGAGGGTGCAAATACTGAAACATGGTATTTCAAAAAGTTAATTGATATCCGAAAAGAGTTAAATATTCATCCATTGATCGATATCCGGTTACTTGAAAAAACAGAGGGAGACAGGGACATTTCATTTCCAAGACGTTTGATTGAGTTTGCAGAAAATCAGAAAGAAAATTCAGAAATAGCGTTTGATAAAGAACGGGATAAGATGATTGTTGTATTTGATGGAGACATTTTTGAAGAGAAGGTACTTGATTATGATGAATTGGTAGCTGAAGGTGAAAAGAAGAATATATTAGCGGTTAGTAATCCGGCATTTGAATTATTTCTGTTGTTACATTATGAAAATTCATACGAAGATGATATTGAGCCAAATGCTGAACAGATTATCCAGAATGAAAAAGATGGACATCAGACATTTATCTATAAGTTGTTACTTGCCAGAACAGGAATCAATCCGAAGAAAAATGCTGCGATTGGAGAACTGGCGAAAAATATAGAGATTGCTATTGAACAGGAAAAGAAAATCAATGAGGATATTCATCAGTGTAAGGGACAGATTACATGTAATATAGGCCGGATTATTGATGAGATTCGGAAGGATGATGGAAAATAAGTTGTTAGATGAAAAATAGGGGTGGAAAGATACAGTATGAAAGCAGATAATATAAAAAATATAATCAGTGACATAGATCATCTACCGTATAGAGCAATTTTATTTGATGGAACATGGGGAATTGGAAAATCTTATGCGGTAAATGAGGCATTAGAAGCAAATCCCAATGTTTGTAAAATATCAATGTTTGGTTTGAAAGACACTAGGCAAATATATCATGAAGCTTTATTTCAATTGGCTTTAAAGAATAATATTGGTGGGAAAATAGGTGAAATAGCTAATAATATTTTAGATGGCGCATCAAAAATCTGGGATAAAGTTGGTCAGGCAAAGGAAGCAGTACAAAGTATAGTCAATGAAAGAGAAATGTTTCTATTATTGTCAAAAGAGTTTACTTCTGTTCATATTATTGTAATAGATGACTTGGAAAGAATGAGTGATGACATAAATTTGGAAGATATATTTGGAATTATAGAAGAACTCAAGCAATGTAATTATGTAAAAGTTATTGTGATTGCGAATACAGATGAAATACAATCGGACAAAAAAGTTGTATTTGAAAAGTATAATGAAAAGGTCATTGAAAGAATATATCATATTACAGAACGTGCAGAGAAAGTGACATGGAGTAAAATGAATATCCATGCAGACTTTGTTGAAAAATTCTTGGAAATCCATAAAGTCAAAAATTTACGGACGCTCGAAAAGGCGCAACGTTTTTTTGAAGATGTAAAATTGTTTTGTAATAGTGACATGAGTGAGCAATTTAAAGAAGAATTAAGGTTAATATGCTTTGCTGTTGTTGTGGAGAGTATAGAAAACTTGTACTATAAAGAAATTGATTCTGATAATACTGATTCTGTAGAAAAAATGACAAATACGATTGGAAATATGCTTCAGCATAGAATTGGCAGATATCTTTATGGAATAAAGTGTAGTACAAATTTGGTAGAAATGATACTGAAATATTATGAGGAAGGGGTACTAAATGAAGAACAATTGGAGGCTGAATACAAGTTATTTCTTAATTCAGGAGATAAGCCTAACTATTATAAGTCAGATGAGGAAATAAGGAGTGTATTACCTATTTTAAGAGAGAAAATGCTTGAAGCAAAGAGTTTGGCAGAATTAAATGAATTTGCAGATGCGTATGTTGTTTGGAGTGATGTTTTAGAGGAAAATAATGAAAGTGTTTTATCAGAATATAGAAATATTTTAGAAGAAATGCTGGAAAAAACTGTCTTAGATGGGAAAGAGGAAATGCTATCGTATTCATATGATTTGTTTCACATGTCATCGGAAAAGACAAAAAGAATATATCAAGAAGAAAATAAAGAAACGATGAAATTTTTAATAGAGACATATGTGGGATATTTGAAAAAAACAACTCATGGGAAAAAGGCTTATGAGTATTCATATAAACTTAGAAATAATTTTGATAGTAGTTATTATCATGATATTATCATATCAGAGATAGACAATTTGTATAATAAAATTTCTTTTCCAGTAGACAATGTGGATGAGGATAGATATCATACGTGTTATAATATTATGTATGTTTTGTATCATTCAGATGCTGAAAAATTCTTGCAGTATTGTGAAAAAATAAAAGAAGATTGTGATAATATGTCAAGGCATAGAATAGATGTTTTGATTGAGGAGATAGTAAAAAAGTAAAAGTAAATTTACATAGCCAGATGGTTCCAACCCAAGGAATCACCTGGCTATTTTCATGCCCGGATATTATCCTCAATAATATCAATCTAAGGCAAGAAAGGAGATGAAAATTATGCCATATATACCACCATCGGTCGTGCGGGAGGTCAAGCGGATGGATTTGCTCACGTACTTGAAAAATTATGAACCATACGAATTGGTTCACTTTTCTGGTAACACCTACACTACCAGAACACACGACAGTTTGAAAATATCAAATGGGAAATGGATGTGGTGGAGCCAGAGAACCGGTGGCAGATCAGCACTGGATTATCTGATCAAAGTAAAAGGATACAGTTTTTTAGAGGCGGTTGAATTGCTTGCAGAAAAGGCAAATATTCAACCGCCTATTTCTGTATCTGAGAATGTTCCGATGGAGAAACAGTTATTGTTGCCAAAGAAAAATCAAGATGATCAGAAAGTGATTGCGTATCTTTCAGGACGTGGGATTGATAAGGAAATCATTCAGTTTTGCTTAGAGTCCGGAAGAGTTTATGAAAGTTCATTTCATCACAATGCGGTGTTTGTAGGGATGGATGAGAAAGAAAATCCGAAATATGCAGCTATTAGGGGAATCGGAACCAGTTTTATCGGAGAAGCAAATGGAAGCGATAAGAATTACTCTTTTTCCATTTTTACAGAGAAACCCCAAGATACGGTGCATCTGTTTGAGTCAGCCATTGATCTGCTATCTTATGCAACATTGCAGAAATTGGAGGGGAAGGAGTGGAGAAGAGAACATTTATTGTCATTGGCAGGTGTCTATCAACCAGCAAAAGAAATTGAAAAAAGTAAAGTCCCTGCAGCGTTGGTCAGGACATTAAAAATGCATCCAGAGGTGAAGACAATCGTTCTGCATTTGGACAATGACCGTATTGGGAGACTTGCCACAAAAGCAATTTCTGCAGTGCTTCCAAAGCAATATCAGGTAAAAGATGTACCGCCAAAACAAGGAAAAGATTACAACGATCTGCTCTGCATCAAGTTAAATCTGGCAATTACAAAGCGAGAAAAAAGCGCGAAAAAGAGTATGTCTGGTCATGAAAATATGAGAGATAGAAGGTGAAAAAGAACATGAAAATTGCAAAATATGAGCTGAAGGTCGTGCATAAGAAAAAGCTGATTTTGACGATGGAAGACGATGTGGACAGTGAAGAACTGTTGAAGATTTTTCTGAAAACACAGTTGAAAGAAGAAAAAGAACAGAGTGAATTACTTGGAATTATTGCTGAGAAAGTGTCAGAAGAAAGCTGTACAGAGCAGTGTGAAAGTTGTCAAAAGTATTGTCCGGCAAGTGAAGAATGTATGGCAACTGATGAAAATGTACGATGCACAAAGTGTGAATACTTGTGTGAAGCTTGCGGGATTTGTGAACTGAAAAAATAAAAAAGCAAGTGCTTTTTCGGCAAGTAAATCTTCTGATACCAGGAACAGTGAGACGGGTGCAGAAGAATACACAATACCAGCAAGCAACGCCTTTGGATTACCACACAGTTTTCCTGTCTGGCAGTCCGGCGGCAGCTTTGTCAGGGAGAATCCCTGAAACCCTCAGAAAATGAAAAAGGAGAAAGTAACAATGTTGAAGTTTATTTGTGGAGTATTAGTAGGTGGCATTATAGGAGTAGTGTTGATGTGCCTGTTACAGATTAACAAGATTCAGTAGACAAAAAGAAAGGAGATACAAGATGCTGGTTGAAGTATCAATGAAAGACAAGAAGAAAGCAGAAAGACGATATCAGGAATATTTAAAGAAAATGAACAAGAAGAAGGGAGAACAGAAGAAATGATTGCAAAAGAAATGATAGCAGAAAAGGTATTTGCGGAAGGTGTAGCAAAAGACATCCGGAATTTTCTTCCAGCTAAATATGAGAATGCAGAATTTCAGGTAATGCAGATGAATAAAAATAATGGAGTCCAGATGGTAGGAGTCCAGGTAAGACTGCAGGAAGAAAATGTGTGCCCAGTTGTCTATGTAGAACCGTTCTTCAATGAAATACGTTTGGGTGAACCCGTTGAGAAAGTGATGAATGAAATTGCAAGATGCATGGAAGAAGCAGGCAATGTTCCGTTTTTGCACAGTGGTATCAACCCAATGGATTATGATTCAGTGAAGGAGCATCTGGCAGTGATGCTTGTGAACACCCAGGCAAACAAACGAATGTTACAGGAAATGCCTCATGAAAATATGGAAGATCTGTCGGCTATCTGTTATGTGGATTTTCCGGTAGAGTCTAACGATGGAAAAGCGACTATGAAGGTGAAAAATGAACATCTTAAGATGTGGAATGTGGATGCAAAGGAAATGTTCCAGCAGGCCAGAGCAAATACACAGCCTGTAAATACACCGATTCTTCAGTCAATGGACGAAATGTTGTTGAGTATTTTTAATGAAGAAGGACATGCAACAAACCTGTTAGATGAAAATGTTGATTTTGGACTTCGTTCACATGATATGCTGTATGCACTTACGAATGTAGAAAAGCAATATGGAGCATCTATGATCACGCAGCCAGAAGTTTTAAATAAATTGGAACAGCTTTTTCCAGAAGGATTTTATGTGTTACCGTCATCTGTGCATGAAGTTCTGATTGTTCCGGATAATGGAGAGATGGAACCGAAAATGCTTGGTGAAATGGTACGGGAAGTAAATAAAAATGAAGTGGAACGGCAGGAGGTTCTCTCAGACAGAGTTTACAGTTACGATAAAGAAAAACACCAGATTCGCCAGGAACCAGATTCTATACAGAAAGTAAAGGAGATGGAGCGTTGAGAAAACGTAATGTAGCAATCCTTTTCCGATTGAACAAAAAAGAAGCAGAGGCATTGGATAAGAAAGTAAAGAGAAGCGGACTGAACCGGGAAGCTTACCTGAGACAGTTGATTTCGGGTGTTGTTCCAAGAGACGCACCGCCGCCAGATTATTATTCCATGATGCGGGAACTTCATAAGATTGGAAATAACTTAAATCAGATTGCACAGAAAGCACATGTGTTAAATGTGATAGATGTGCAGCGTTACGATCAGGAAGTGAGGAAGTTCAATGAAGCGGTCCGTAAGATTACAGAAGCAGTAATACTTCCGGAAAAAAATGAATCATGGCAGTGACATCAATCTGGAGCATTAAAGGTTGGATTGGAAAAGTAATCAATTATGCGGAGAACCCGGACAAGACGAAAGAGAATAACGAAGGGCAGATAGTCGAGGATCAATCACGATCCGCACAAGGACTGGAAGATGTGCTTACCTATGCAGTGAATGCAGAAAAGACCAGACAGAGACAATCTGAATCAATGGAAATAGAACTTGTCGGAGAATCGGAAGAACTGATGGAACAGTATGTATCTGGAGTGAATTGTTCACCGACAACCGCCAGAGAAGAAATGATTGCAGTCAAAAAGCGTTTTGGAAAGGAAGGCGGGATTGTAGCGTTCCATGGATACCAGTCTTTTGCACCGGGAGAGTGTACACCTGCAATGGCACATGAGATTGGAAAGAAGCTGGCAGAAGAATTGTGGGGCAGTCGGTATCAGGTATTGATCGCAACCCATTTGGATAAGGCGAATCATCTGCACAATCATTTTGTGGTGAACTCAGTTTCATTCCTTGACGGGAAAAGATACCACAGGACAAATCAGGATTATCGGGATATGCGAATGATGTCGGACCGGTTATGTAAAGAATATCAGTTATCGGTTGTCGGGCAGCCGGAACAGGGGAAAGGAAAACATTATGCCGAGTGGCAGGCAGAACAGGAAGGAAAGCCGAGTTATCACAGCATGGTAAAAGCAGATGTTGATGAAGCAATCCGAAAAGCGAGGACTGAAAAACAGTTCTTTTTTTATTTGCGGGAAAAAGGATATTCTTTTAAGTTCGGGAAAGACATCACTATTCGTCCGGAAGGGCGAGAGCGAGGTCTGAAGCTAAAGCGGAACTTTGGAGAGAATTATTCGCTGGAAGCAATCCGGGTTCGGATTCTGGAAGAAAATGAATTACCTGCCGAGAAGAAAATTTCAGTTGGGAAGTATTACCGGATTCAGGTATCCGGCAACTTTAAGCAGACAAGAAAAATCAGAGGGCTTCGGGGATTGTATCTGCACTACTGTTATCTTTTAGGAATCCTGCCGAAGAACCGCCTGTCAATATCTGCCAAACAGGTGCATGTATTGTTCCGGGAGGATTTGTTAAAACTGAATACCATTTCAAAAGAGACGAAGCTGCTCTGCCATTATCACATTGATACTGCGGAGCAGCTTTTTTTGTTGAAAGAAAGTTTGCAGAAGAAAATGGAGCAGTGTGCGGAGGAACGGAAGTACTTGCGTTATAAGATTCGGGCAGACAGACCGGAAGAAGAAATAGAGGAAATGAAAGAGCAGATAAAAGTTCTGACAGAGAAAATCGGAATGCTCAGAAAGAAGACAGCACTTTGTGATGGAATCGCCGCACGTTCCAAGGTAATCGAAGAAAAATTTAAGACGGTGCGGGAAGAAAAAGAGAAGAAGGAGGAACAAAGCCATGAACACATCAGGCGAAGCCGCTGATCAGGTGGTACGAATGTCGTTGGAAGTCGGTGAAGCAGCATTGAAGATCAGTGGTACAGGTGCGAAGCATCTGGCAGTGATGCTGTATACAGTCTTAAAAGAGAAGAAAAAGACAAAAGGCAGAGTAAGACTTGAAACATTGGTTAAATCAGGTAGACCACTGACGGTATTTTCGGTGAAAGAAAGTGATCTGAAACAATTCGTGCAGGAAGCAAAGCGATATGGCGTGTTATATTGTGCAGTCCGAAATCCCAAAGGAAGCAGTGACGGACTGGTAGATGTGATTGTAAAGGAAGAAGATGCACCAAGAATCAACCGTATCGTAGATAGATTCCAGTTTGCATCTGTAACGGAAGCAGCGAAGATTAAGACGGAAATTGAGCGGACACGTGCAGAAAAAGCAAAAGCCGGAAAATCAGAGAAGCAGGAAAAGAAGCCGGAAAAAGTACAGGTTCAGCAGGAAAAACAGGGACAGGCAGAACCGGAGAAAGATTATCCGCAGAAATCCAAGGAGGATCAGCTTATGGATGAGCTTTTTGGAGAGCCGGTAAAGAAAGAGGGGAAGGAGCAAAACCCCTCTTTGGCAAAGACGACCAAATCCCGTCTGTCCGAGCCTACCTCAAAGAGGCAAGAGAAAACCGCAGAGGGTACTTCTAAGCTATTTATCTCGGAAAAACCAGAGAAACCATCGGTCAGAAAGGAACTTCGGGAAATACAGAATGCAAGGAAGAAAGAAGCGGAGCGGCGTGAGAATAGAAATGATCCGGTGAGAAATCAGGGAAATAAAGACCGGAATCAGATTCGCCACCAGCAGCCACAACAGAAACGAAAACCAAGGAAAGGGAAAGAGAGGTAAATTTTATGGATAATAGTTTTGATTCTTTATTAAATGCATCGGCTGTACCACAGGATGAAAAGGTACAGGCATTTATTGCGGAAAGCAAAAATAACAGGAATCGCTGCTATGAGTTGTCAGAGCAGGTAACCGCACAAGTGGCAACGGATGGGAAAATGCTGCAGAAGTATCTGGATGTACAGAGTACCTTTGATCGATATACTACCAATAATGCACTTCTGATTCTGGCACAAAGACCAGATGCACAGAAATTAGGTGACTATGGATACTGGAGAGATCATGGATTTTATTTAAAACGTATGGAACGACAGAATCCAGTTCTGATTTTAGAGCCAGGAAAAACATATAAGCGTGAAGATGGTACAGTTGGAAATTATTATAATGCGAAAAAGCTATATGATATTTCTCAGACTACAATGTCCGATACAACAATTCAAAAGTCAGAATATGAAGAACATGATTTAATCCGGGCGTTAGTCAGTACACCTCCGGTAAATATTGTTGCAGCAGAACCAGAACAGATGCCGGATGAAAAAGGAGCATTTTTTAAACCGGAAGAAGGTTGTATTTATGTAAGAAAAGGGATGAGTGCACAGGAAATCTTTCAGAATCTTGTGCCGGAATTGGTATTTGCCGGATATGCGGATGGGAATCCGCACTATGATAAAAATGAAGATGCATTTCATGTATCGTGTGCGTCTTATATGTTGTGTAAAAAATATGGAATAGATACCAGTCGATATGATTTTTCACATGCACCAGAGTTCTTTGAAAAAATGGAGACTCAGGAAGTGCGGGCGGAACTTTCCAGAGCCAGAGATGCAGCGAATGCAATTTCCGCAAGAATGGAAAAGGTACTGGATCAGAATCGAAATGCAACTTACCGACAGTCAGAGGCTGAAAAAACCGGGCAAGACAGTTCTGAAAATGTGAAAGATAAGAAAGAAAATCCAGAGCCTGAAAAGAAAGAACAGAAATCCAGAGGACAACATAGAAAAGAAGCACGCTAGAAAAATTCGGGAAAGGAGAATGCAAAATGAGCAGTGATACGATTACGTTAGAACTGGACAAATATGAGAGCGGTGTAGTGTTCCATTCCCTGAAGGACAAGCGGAATCAGATGCTGAAAGAGGGAAAAGATACGGAGCTTGTCGATGATGTTTTAATGAAAGTCATTGAGAAAATCGAAGTACCGCCGGAGAAGGAAAAGCGAGGACGCAGAAGCCATGAAGAACGATGATGAGCAGAGCAGTCTGATGTTGGCGGTGATTGGAATTATCCCGGTTATCTGGTTTGCGTTACTTGTCGCACCTTATCTTTCGTCTGGTCTTATGGGGATTCTGGATGGAGTCCCGGAAGCAATGAACCATCCGTTTTCCATTCGGTTATGTGGGGACAGTGTAAAAACTGTCCTTATTTTTTTGCTGTCTTACGGCATGGGAATCGGGATTTATATTTCTACCAAGAAACATTACCGACGAGGTGAAGAACATGGTTCTGCTAAATGGGGAAATGTGAAGAAAATAAATCGCAGATACAAGGAGAAGCGGTTTACAAAAAATAAGTTGCTGACCATGCATGTGCAGATCAGTTATAACATGAGGAAACATTTGCGAAATGTATTGACGGTTGTGATTGGCGGTTCTGGTTCCGGAAAGACCAGATTTTTTGCAAAGCCGAATCTGATGCAGGCGAATACTTCTTTTGTGGTTTTAGATCCAAAAGGAGAAAATCTAAGAGATACTGGGTATCTTCTGGAAGAAAAAGGATATGAGGTAAGAGTGCTTGACCTGATCAACATGGAAAAGAGCCATTGCTATAACCCGTTTGTATATTTGAAGGACGATAACGATGTGCAGAGATTGGTAACGAACCTATTCAAAGCGACTACACCCAAGGGAAGTCAGTCGAACGATCCGTTTTGGGATACTGCAGCTTCCATGCTGTTGCTGGCACTGATTTTCTATTTACGGTATGAAGCACCAGAGGAAGAACAGAATTTCCCGATGGTAATGGAAATGTTACGTGCCGGAGAAGTCAGAGAGGATGATGACCAGTACCAGTCACCACTTGATGAACTATTCGAGCGGTTGGAAATGAAGAACCCGGAACACATCGCGGTGAAGTATTACAAAGATTATCACTCTGGTAGTGCCAAGACATTAAAATCCATTCAAATCACATTAGCAGCAAGACTTGAAAAATTTAACTTATCCAGTCTGGCAGCACTGACCGCAACTGACGATTTAGACCTGCCATCACTGGGAGAGCGAAAAGTGGCTTTATTTGCGTTAATCCCGGACAACGACACCAGTTACAACTTTCTGGTGTCAATTTTGTATACCCAGTTATTTCAGCAGTTGTTCTATCTGGCAGACCATAAATACGGCGGGAGACTTCCGGTTCATGTGCATTTCCTCATGGACGAATTTGCAAATGTTTCACTGCCAGATGACTTCGATAAGATTTTGTCCGTTATGCGTTCCAGAGAAGTGTCAGTCAGTATTATTTTGCAGAATCTGGCACAGTTAAAGGCATTGTTCGAAAAGCAGTGGGAAAGCATTATGGGAAACTGTGACGAATTTTTATATTTGGGTGGCAACGAGCAGGGGACGCATAAATATGTCAGCGAACTTCTGGGAAAGGCAACGATTGACACGAACACCTATGGAAAGTCAACGGGACATTCCGGGAATTATTCCACCAATTATCAGAATACAGGGCGGGAGCTGATGACACCCGATGAAGTTCGCATGTTGGATAACCGATATGCGATTCTTTTTATTCGTGGAGAACGACCAATTTTAGACGAGAAATTTGATATTTTAAAGCACCCCAATGTGGGACTTACAACTGACGGAAACGGAAAACCATATCTGCATGGAGCAGTTGACCGGGCAGTGGCAAGTATCTCACTGGGAGACAGCTTAGAAGGTGAACTCACAGACGATGCACTGGAATCGGAAGATTACGAATTATTATCTGATGAAGATTTGGAAGAAATTATACAGAAATATGAGTAAATCCAAGAAAAATATATAGGAGGCTATCAAAAAATGAAGTTAGATATGCGAAAGAAGCAGGAGAAGAAAGAAACAATAAAAGTAACGAAAAAGCTGCCAATGACAGCAAAAATGAAACGTGCCATGGCAGTGTATATTGCAATGGTACTGATTATGACAGCAGGAGCAAGTACCGTATTTGCGGCAGACGATCCACTGACCGTAATCAATAATCTGTCCACATTTATCTTTGGACTGATTCGTGCTATCGGAATGATTTTACTGGGATTTGGAATTGTGCAGGTTGGTTTATCACTGAAATCTCACGATCCAAGTCAGCGAGCCAATGGATTCTTAACATTAGCAGGTGGTGTAATCATTACATTTGCAAAAGAAATCTTGAATTTGATTACGGGTTAAGAAGAATAGAAAAATAAAAGAAATGGGACGGTGCAGGCCCATATGGAGCCGCACCGTTCCGACTAAGACAGGAGGTGTTTAGAACGTGTCAGATAACTGGGTAGTACAGAACTTGCAAAATGCTTTGGATACCTGGAACAGTAAACTTGCGGAAATCTGGCAGATACTCACACAGTCACCGGAAAACTTTAAAGGTGGCGGTATCTGGCAGGTGATTGTGCAGATTCATGGAGCGTTGCAGGCAATCGGCTATGCCTTGTTAGTGCTTTTCTTTGTAGTCGGAGTGGTCAAGACTTGTGGCAGTTTCACAGAGGTAAAAAGACCGGAACACGCATTGAAAATTTTTATACGCTTTGCGATTGCAAAAGGCGTAGTCACGTATGGATTGGAATTGATGATGGCACTTTTTAATATTGTACAGGGAATAACGAGTACGATTATGAAGACAGCAGGATTTGGAAGTACGGAAGATACAGTATTACCGGACGAGATTATAAAGGCAGTAGAAGATTGTGGATTTTTTGAAAGTATCCCACTATGGGCGGTGACACTGATCGGTGGACTGTTCATTACGGTATTGAGCTTCATTATGATTATGAGTGTATATGGAAGATTTTTTCGATTATATCTTTATACAGCCATTGCACCGATTCCGTTATCTTCCTTTGCAGGAGAACCAAGCCAGAATATCGGAAGAAGTTTTTTAAAGTCTTATGCAGCAGTGTGTCTGGAAGGAGCAATCGTGGTGCTTGCCTGCATTATTTTTTCACTATTTGCATCATCACCGCCAGTAGTCGATCCGGACGCAGCAGCAGTGACTATGGTGTGGAGTTATATTGGAGAATTGATTTTCAATATGCTTGTACTGGTCGGAGCAGTGAAGATGTCAGACAGGGTAGTACGGGAAATGATGGGATTGTAAAAAGGACGCCCGAAAGCATCCTTAAAATTTATTCTACAATGTTGTTGCTGTTGTTATACCGCATATTCCCCTGAGAATCAAAATGAACAGAATCTAAAGGAATCCCTCTCTGTCTGGCACGAGAAATCTGGAAGGACATATCATCTTTCATAGCTTTGTAGTATTGATGTTCCTGCCATTTGCGTCGCAGAGCAAAAATCCAGCTGAGAACAGAAAAGGCAGTCAGCAGATAGAGGATTGCAAATGCAAGTTTCTCATGAGTTGCTGTCCATGGATTCAGAATTGTGGAAACAGCAAGAAAGTATAACAGCGGTAAGGTCAGATTTAATCTGGCAGCAATCCGAAACAGCAGAGAAATCAGGAATAGAGCAACGGTAACAACAAGTGAAATCATAACAGTGATTGGCATAGGTCAGTCCCCCTTTCATTTACCCAAAGTGTAACAGAACAGGAAAAATATAACAAATGTGCGATTTGGAGGTGTATCGTTTTGGAAGTAAAAATTAACAAGGAAATCAGGGATTACACGGAAGCAATCTTTTTCGGATTGTCCCTAAGACAGTTTATCTTTTCAGGATTAGCCTGCGGGATTGCCGTTGGGCTTTATTTTTTGCTTCACCCATACATGAGTATGGAAACAGTGAGTTGGATTTGTGTACTGGGAGCTGCCCCATGTGTAGTGTTCGGGTTTGTAAAATATCATGGAATGACAGCGGAGCAGTTTATCTGGGCATGGATTAAATCGGAAATCCTGATGCCGAAAAAACTGGTGTTCCGGTCAGAAAATCTTTATTTTGATGCAGTAGAACCAGTCATTAAAAAATATGAGAAAGAAAGTCTGAAGAAGGAGGGACGCAAGAAAAATGATAAAAACGCTGAGTAATATCTTTAAGCAGGATAAAGAAAAATTTGTAATTCCAAGAAGTGTACAGCAGGTAATTCCCATCGAGACCATCTGGTCTGACGGGATATTTAAAATCGGGAGAAATAAATTTGCACGTACTTATAAATTTACAGATATCAACTACGCGGTGGCAAGCAAAGTAGATAAAGAAACCATGTTTCTGGAATATATGGACTTATTAAATTCGTTCGATTGCGGTGGAACAACAAAAATAACGATCAATAATCGCCGCTTGAATAAAGTGGATTTTGAAAAAGCAATTCTGATTCCGATGCAGGAGGACGGACTGGATTTATATCGGAAAGAGTACAACAACATGCTTTTAGATAAGGCAACCAGTTCAAACAGCATAGTGCAGGAAAAATATATGACAGTATCCTGCTATAAGAAAACGATCGAAGAAGCCAGAACGTATTTTGCACGAGTGACAACAGAGCTGAACAGCCATTTTGCAAGATTGGGTTCCAAATGTGCAGAGGTAAATGGAGAAGATAAGTTACGGATTCTGCATGATTTTTACCGTACAGGAGAAGAATCTGGTTTCCATTTTGATATTCAGGAGAGTATGAGAAAAGGGCACAGCTTCAAAGATTATATCTGCCCGGATACTTTTGAATTTGAAAAAGATTATTTCCGCATGGGAGAGCGTTACGGAAGGGTACTCTTTCTTCGGGAGTATGCTTCTTACATTAAAGACGATATGATAGCAGAACTGACCGACATGAATCGAAATCTGATGTTGAGCATTGATGTGATTCCTGTTCCTACTGATGAAGCAGTGCAGGAAGTGGAAAAACGTCTGCTTGGTGTGGAGACGAATATCACAAACTGGCAGAGACGGCAGAATGCCAACAATAACTTTTCCGCAGTGATTCCTTATGACTTGGAACAGCAGAGAAAAGAAAGTAAAGAGTTCATGGATGATCTGACTACACGTGACCAGCGTATGATGTTCGGTGTACTGACTATGGTGCATACTGCAGAATCGAAAAAGCAGCTTGACGCAGATACGGAAACACTTCTGACCATTGGACGGAAAAAGTTATGCCAGTTTTCAGTTTTGAAATTTCAGCAAATGGACGGACTAAATACAGCACTTCCCATCGGACACCGAAAGATTCCGGCAGTCCGCACGCTGACATCGGAGAGCGTGGCAGTGTTGATGCCATTCCGGGTGCAGGAGATTATGGACGCAGGCGGCATCTATTGTGGAGAAAATGCAATCTCTCATAACTTAATCATGTGCAATAAAGAAAAACTCCTGAACCCGAACTCATTCCTTTTAGGTGTGCCGGGAAGTGGAAAATCCTTTAATGCAAAAATGCAGATTGTATTCCTGGCACTGGCAACGCAGGACGATGTCCTGATTTGTGATCCAGAGCGAGAGTATGCATCGTTGGTTGAAGCAATGGGCGGAGAAGTGGTTCGTATTGCTGCAGGAAGCAGGGACCACATCAATGCAATGGATATGGTAGACGGATATGGAGATGGCGGTGATCCGGTAATTGAAAAGTCACAGTTTATCTTATCTTTGTTTGAGCAGTTGGATAAAAAAGGGATCAATGCGAAGGAACGTTCCATTATTGACCGATGTGTAGGGGAAGTCTATGAGGAATATCAGCATGGCGGAGCAGTGCCGACTTTACGGGTGTTGCGTGAAAAGTTTCTGGAACAGGAAGAACCGGAAGCACAGGATTTGGCACTGGTATCAGAATTATTTACAAATGGAAGTCTGGACGCATTTGCACATGAAAGTAATGTTGATGTGAATAACCGTATCATGGTATACGACATTCTGGATTTAGGAAAGCAGCTAAAGACCATGGGACTTCTGGTTATCACTGATGCAATGCTGAACCGGGTAACAGAGAACTGGAAACAGGGAAAGCGAACTCATATTTTCTTAGACGAGTTTCATGTAGTATTTGAAAATGAGTATTCCGGAGCATTTTTTAACTCTGCATGGCGAAGATTTCGTAAGCGTAATGCATTTCCGACAGCAATTACCCAGAACGTGGAATATCTGTTAGATTCTGTTCTTGCAAGTACGATGATTTCCAACAGTGAGTATATCGTGATGCTTAATCAGGCAGAGCCGGACAGAGCAAAGTTGGCAACACTTCTGAATATCTCCACTGAGCAAATGGGATATATCACAAATGCAGATGCCGGTTGCGGTTTGGTGAAATACGGAAGTTCACTTGTACCGTTCGTCAATAGATTCCCGACCAATACAAGGTTGTATAAACTGATGACCACAAAGCCGGGAGAGGACAGTATCAACCGAGGAAGAATGTAACTTCAATAATCAATTTAAGAGAATGGCACCGGAAATCGTCACAATTTGTGGCGTTTTTTTAGTGCCGGAAAAGGAGAAAAATATGTCAGAAATCAGATTTTCATCAAAGGAACATGAAAGTTTTTTTTATCAGATGTTAGCAAAATGCGGAAAGCACGACAGTTATTACAGTTCATTTTTCTATTGTGTGGGAATTTCTGAAGATACCAGAAATCATGTTGACCGCATGTTTGATTTTAAGGAGCGTTTGATTAAACCGGAAGCACTGCATGAAGGGTGGCAGACAGGCGGTTCGGCACGATTGACGAGACTGGCATTTAACTTGTGGAATGGATATGTGGAGAAAGGAGAAGAAAGTCTGTTTACCCCATACGAGATGTTTGATTGTGGTCATGCACCATATTTTTATGAAGCAATCCGCATAAAGTATCCGGAATACTGCCGGGAACTGCCACAGGTGAATAAAAAAGAAACTAATCATGAACGCTAGATAAAGATTCAAATGGAGGAAAGCGATGGATCGTAAGATAAAAACACGCCAAGTCCATAAGGATATTAAAGTATTAGATAAGACGGTTACGGTGACAGACCATGTCAAACATTCCTATGTCAGAACAAAAGAAACTGTCATGCAATCGACGGAGAAATCCAGTGATAGAGAGAATAATCCGGTAGGTTATGCAGAAGATGCGGCCAGCGAGTATGCTGACCGCATCTTTCACGAAACAGGGCATCAGGTACGTAGACAGGCAGGAAAGATTATTGAACGGAAGAAAGAGAAAGCTTCTGTTTCTTTGGCAGGCGAAGAAACAGTTTACCAGCCGAAAGAACAAATCCGACCAGTACCGCCTTCAGGCGGGGAAAAGGCACAGGAGCAGGGAAAAAAACTTGCTGTAAAAAAAATCAAGACTGTTGAGCGGGATAAAAGAACCATTAAGACCGGGAAAGTATCGGAGCAGGTTGTAAAGAATACCGGAAAGGGTACCATCAAGACATCTGGAAAATCAGTCAAGACTGCAGAACAGACGGCAAAGACCAGCATTAAGACATCGGAGCAGACTGCAAATGCTTCTGTCCGGGCAATGCATTATTCTATGAAAAAAGCAGAAAAAGCAGTGCAGACAGCAAGGCAGACTGCACAGAATACCAGGATTGCAGTGAAAAAGACAGCAAAAGCGGTAACACATGCAATAAAAGCGTTGATTGAAGCTACAAAAGTATTACTGAGTGCATTGACTGCAGGTGGTTGGATTGCGGTTATGATTTTGATTATCGTCATTTTATTTGGTGGATTTCTATGCATGACAGGTGGGGATAATTCCAGTACGGTTTCTTCGGTTAGTGCAGAAGTAGAAGCATACGAACCACTAATCCGTCAGTATGCAAATCAATATGGCATTGGAGAGTATGTGGAACTAATCAAAGCCATTATGATGCAGGAATCAGGTGGGAGAGGATTTGACCCGATGCAGTGTTCAGAAGGGAGCTTTAATACAAAATACCCCAAACAGCCGAATGGAATCACTGATCCAGAGTATTCGATTTCTTGCGGAGTGCAGGAGATAAAAAGCTGTCTGGAACGTGCAGGGGTAAAAAATCCTCTGGATATGGAAAATATTAAACTGGCATTGCAAAGTTACAATTTTGGAAATGGATATCTGGAATGGGCGAAAGCCAGGGGTGGATACACCTTTGCAAATGCAGCAGAATTTTCTGATATGATGGCACAGAGAATGGGGTGGAGCAGTTATGGGGACAAGCAGTATGTACCACATGTGCTTCAGTATTATGCATTTGGAAGAATCCCGACAGGTATCGGCAATCAGGCAATCGTTCAGGTGGCAGCATCGCAGGAAGGGAAAAGTGGGACAACTTACTGGAGCTGGTATGGATTTGGAAGTCGGGTAGAGTGGTGTGCCTGCTTTGTGTCCTGGTGTGCAGACCAGAGCGGTTATATTCAGAGTGGAGTCATTCCGAAATTTTCTCTTTGTTCGGACGGTGTGAAGTGGTTTGAAAGCAAAGGTAGGTTCCGTGACGGAAGTTATACCCCGGTGGCAGGAGATATTATTTTCTTTGACTGGGGAAATAATGGGACGATTGACCACGTTGGAATTGTAGAGAGTGTCAGCGGTGGAACCGTCAATACCATAGAAGGCAACAGTGGGGATAAAGTGGCAAGACGGAGTTACCGTATCGGAAGCAGTAATATCTATGGATACGGTGTCCCGGCATATTAAAAGGCAGGAGAAAAAGTGTGATAGTCTAATGGTGAATCTGGAGTATACAATTCCTGAAAATAGACTTGACTTTTAAATATTACAAGCGTAAGATTTAAGAAACAAAAAAATTAGAAGAAAGGAATATCTATGAAAAATAGACGAAAAAAGCAAAATATCCAAAAATCTTACGCTTGTAAGATTTTTGGGCTGATAGTAGCTATAACAGTAATTGCTGTTTCAGGAGGTGTTTTATTAAAAAGGACGATAACGGAATCACCAGAAGACACACTTGTGGAATATATGAACCATATTGAAAAAAAGGAATATGAAGTAATGTATACTATGATAGATTCAGATGAAAAAGTTTATCTGACAAAAGAAGAATACATACAACGAAATTCTAAGATATACGAAGGAATAGAGGTCAGTGACATTAAAATCAGTCATATAGCTGTGAAAGAGAAAAAAGCAGATACAGTTACGCTTTCGTATGAAACATCATGTAATACAATTGCCGGAACAATACAATTTGACAATATGGCGGAACTGAAGAAGACGAAACAGGGATATAAATTAGTATGGCAGGATAGCCTGATTTTTCCAGATTTAGAGAGTGATGATAAAATAAGTGTTACTACATCAAAAGCGGAGAGAGGAGAAATATTAGACCGAGATGGTAAAATGCTTGCAGGAAAAGGAGTAGCAACATCAGTTGGCATTATACCGGGAAAGCTGGAAGACAGGAATGTATCTATTGAAAAAATAGCGGAGTTATTAGAGATAGATGTAGAAACAATAAATAACAAACTCACAGCAAAGTGGGTAAAAGAAGATTCTTTTGTACCAATTGAAACTATTCCGAAAGTAGAAGAAATAGATTTAATGAAAATACAGCCAGAAGAAAAGACACTTGAGGAGCAGGATTGTCAGAATAAACTTTTGGAAATTCCAGGGGTTATGCTATCAGATGTGGAAGTTAGAACCTATGAGTTAGGGGAAGCAGCAGCTCATTTAATTGGTTATGTACAGTCTGTAACAGCAGAAGATTTGGAAAATCATCCAGGGGAAGGATATTCAGCTGAAAGTGTAATCGGAAGATCTGGGTTGGAAAAGTTATACGAAAAGCAATTAAAAGGAAAAGATGGTTGTGATATAAAGATTTTGGATAGTGATGGGGAAGTAAAAGAGGTTCTTGCAAGTATTTTTAAAGAAGATGGTATGGATATAAGATTAACGATAGATTCCGATTTGCAAAAATCATTATACGAGCAGTTTAAAGAAGATCCGGGGTGTTCTGTCGCAATGAATCCTTATACGGGAGAAGTATTGGCTTTGGTAAGTACCCCATCTTATGATAATAATGAATTTATACGGGGCTTATCATCAGAGAAATGGACATCATTAAACGAAGATGAAAAGAAGCCATTATATAATCGTTTTCGTCAAGTATGGTGTCCTGGCTCAACATTTAAACCAGTTGTGGCAGGAATTGGGTTGAAAACGGAAAGCATAGATCCAAAAGAAGATTTTGGAAATGAAGGTTTGGCATGGCAGAAAGATTCGTCTTGGGGATCTTATCAAGTGACAACACTTCATGAATATGAACCGGTTATTATGAAAAATGCAATTATCTATTCTGATAATATTTATTTTGCAAAGGCAGCTCTTAAAATTGGTAGTGAGAATTTTATGAATACTTTAAATGAAATAGGATTTAATCAGAATATGCCGTTTGAGATTGCGATGCAGGAATCAACATATTCCAATACAGATAAAATAGAAACAGAAATACAATTGGCAGATAGTGGTTATGGGCAAGGGCAGATTCTTGTAAATCCATTACATCTGGCAAGTATTTATACTTCATTTTTAAATGAAGGGAATATGATAAAACCGTATTTGAAATACAAAGAAGAAGCATCCGGTGAAACATGGATAGAAAATGCGTTTAGTAAAGAAAATGTAGAAGAAATTATGCAAGGGGTGGAAGGTGTTGTAAATGATCCGGAAGGAACCGGATATGCTGCACATCGTGACGATATTTTGCTGGCTGGAAAAACAGGGACAGCCGAGTTGAAGGCAACGAAAGAAGATACTTCTGGCAAAGAAATCGGGTGGTTTTCGGTGTTTACGGCAGATAAAAGCGTGGACAAACCAATTCTTCTTATCAGTATGGTTGAGAATGTGAAAGGAATCGGTGGAAGTGGTTATGTTGTTAAAAAAGATGCAACAGTATTGGATGAGTATTTTGAAGAATAAAAAAATTTTTATGAGAAATTATTACATATGTAAGATATTTGCGATGATATTGATAGTTCTTATTGTTTTTACAGGGTGCGGACAAAATCGAATTA
>PPYF01525239.1_pt1 | contig 30044 bp, 30 predicted proteins | sample 1559871 | NCBI WGS metagenome assembly PPYF01 (sample SAMN08240021, study PRJNA423297) | Human gut metagenome, whole genome shotgun sequencing project.
CTGGTGGAACTTATGAATCAAAAGTTCATGTTATACTTATGCGAATCAGTAATTGAAAACACAATCTCATTCATTTCCGCACAGTTTTGAATGAAACCGTGCGGAAACGAACCAGTTTGGGTATGGTTGTCTGAAGCACATCCTCCAAACTTTCAAACTGAGCCTGAGTTAGGGAGTGCAGTTAATTTCATGTAGTAAAGATAGCATTTTATGTTAAATCCCCAAGAATAAAAAGTGAGCCAGTTCCTGACTGGTTTTAGCCTGAAAAAAGAAAGAGAGGCATCTTTCCCCGCCGGGAAAGATGCTCACACAAACAAAACAAACAATAGTTACTATCTTCACAGACGGTAAATTACAAAGCATTCCATAAGGAAAAAACTTCATAATTTCAACAGACGCTTTTTACTTCTTATCATATAGTGGGACTATTTAATGTACTCTACCTCATTCTACCCCATTTATCAATTTACTTGATAACCGTTATTACCGCACGACTCACCCGTGGATCATCATAATACATATTATCCACGCCCCCCTCATAAGTCACTTCCAATTGTGAAGCCGGAACTCCAAACTCCTTAACCAGACAATTGTAGACAGCCTCTGCACGAGCCTTGCTCAATCGCAGGTTAAATTCCTTGGTCCCCGTCCCCTTATCACAATAACCGATAATTGTGTAAACCGCATCTTTATTCTCTTTCATTAATTCAGCCTGGAAACCGAGATTCACACGCGCTTCGTTGCTAAGGAAACTTTTTGAAATCTTGAAAGTCACCAGATAAGGTGCAGCAAGAATATTAGTTTCCACCACCTTCTCCGGTGTTTTGTTGGAAGCCTCGACCAGTTTGTCCTTCAAACGGTTGTTTTCCTCATTCATAGCATTCAACTGTTCACGCATAAGACGCAACTCTTCATCACTAAATGTAATTGTCTTGACAGTACTGCGCCCCCAAGTACGCCGCGGGAATTTATAGGTCACCCCCAATGTCACGGACAATAGGCCTTCCTCCTTACGCTCCCCTCTTTCGCCGTCAAATTCATCCTTGGTCGCGGTGCCGCGTACATCCAGATTCAAGTCGAACGCTGAACTCAGGCGGAAAGTATTAACCAACCCCAGACTGGCATTGAAGTTACGTGCACGCGGGGTTTCCCATGTAACAATCCAGCCTACGCCAATATAAGGAGACACAGACCATAAACGCTTCTCATTATAACCACAAAGCATATTGGACATATTAAACATCACATCGCCGTGAATGTTCATAAAGTCAAACTTCTGTTCCTCCAGCCGCTGCGACGCATCATACACCTTTCCTGTAGAATGGCTTCCATTTTGGGTGGCTCCTTTGATTGCCAACCCGCTATACATCACACGTACACCAATGCCCGGCGTAAACCATTTTCCGAAAGCAACATCCAATGCCGGACTCCAACGGTCACCAAAAGACATCTGCTTATTATGATCACCAAAATACATCAGTGCACCACCACCTACACTTACAAACCAGTTACTCCAGAACCGGTTTGTTTCCACCTTATATTTATCGGCATTTTCGACGATCGTCGTTGTGGTTGCAGTAGATTTTGAAAAGTCTTCCTGTGCGCAAACATTCAAACCCAGCGCCCAAAAGAAAAAACACAATACAATTACTCTTCTCATAAACTATTTCCTTTTACTATATTTTCCAATATCACCAAATTACAATTGCAAAGTACGAGCTTTTTTTTCATTTTATCGCTAGCATAAAATCCGATAACACTCTCACTTTATACGCTTTCCTTCTTTCTTTTGAAGAAAAACCAGCTCTTTTTCTTCTCGTCATTTCCATAGCTGTAACCATAACCGTAACCATAGCCATAACCGTAACCGTATCCTCTCCCCCTTTGCTTCGTACCGTTGAGTACCACAGCCATATTATTCAGTTTATGTTCCTGATACAAACGTTCCAATTCCGGTAACTGGCGTTTATCCAACTTGCCGGCACGTACAATAAACAAAGTCACGTCAGAAATACGGTTGCTAATAGAAACATCCGCCACCATTCCCACCGGCACCCCGTCCACAATTATATAGTCATATCTTTCCCGAAGATTTCCGATCAACTCATCCAGCCTGTTACTTAACAACAGCTCTGCCGGATTAGGAGCAATCACCCCCACAGGGATCAAATCAATTCCCTCGCCAAATCCGTCTTTCATGATGACGTCATCCATATTTATGGATTTGTTAGACAGATAATGCGCCATTCCCTTGATCCCTTTCCCCTTGGCTTTAGCAATCAAGCTCAATGTAGCTTTCCTCAAATCCAAATCTATCAGGATAACCTTCTTACTAGCTTGCACCAAACTGGCCGACAGATTGACAGAAACAAAAGTCTTACCAGCCGACACATTAAAAGAGGTCAATGTCACCACCTTCTGCCCCGGCGACTGCGATGCCACAAATCCCAGATTAGTACGCAGAATACGGAACGACTCCGACAACGCATCATGCCCGCGGGCACGCACCATGATATCACTTACCTCCGTTACCTTCTCCGCACGGTTAGGAATCTCCGCCAGAAAAGGGGCGCTAACCACAGCCTCCATATCTTTGCGATTGCGCACACGCGTATCCCCAATCAATATCAACAGCAGAATGACAGTAGGAATGATTATCCCCATCCCGCCTCCCAACAGCAACTTCTTATACTTATTGGGATAAAAGGGGGCATTACTTCCAGAAGCCGAGTCGATAATCCGCGCGTTATTATCCACCATAGACTGGTTGAGCGCATTCTCCTCCCGTTTATTCAACAAAAATAAATATAGTGACTCCTTGACCTTCTGTTGCCGTTCAACGGAAAGCATCTCACGCTGCTTTCCCGGCACGTCCCGTACCTTCCGACGTGCCAGCCTTTCCTGATTGGATATTTCCGTCCTCTTCAATTTCAGACTGGTCACCTGATTATTTATCAACCTGTTGATATTCTGCCGCATAGTTTCAACGGAACGTGTCAATTCCTGTACCACCGGATGATTTCCCCCGCTTCCGCTCCTCAGCCGGTTACGTCTCAGCAATGCCTCGTTATAACGTGCAATCTGAGCTTCTATGTTAGCATCAGTCAGCCCGATATCTCCGGGAATCAGTTCGTCTTCTTTCGCGGCATCCTGAAGATACTGCTTGATAAAAGACACCAGTTGCAGTTGCGCATCCAGTTCTTTCAATGACGATTCATACTTCCGTCCGTCCGACACATACATGCTTGCCGCCGTATTAATATCCCCCCAGTCACTCTCCTGCCTCATCACCTCAATATCCGTCTCCACGCTTCCTAATTCATCTTCAATGATTTCAATCCGCTCCCTGATAAATTGCGCCGCATTGACAGCAATCCTGTTCTTGTCCTCAATAGCCTCCTCATTGTAGACAGTAATCAACATATTCAATACATCGCCCGCACGTAACGGCGAGAAATCATCCATCATGATATTCAAAAGAGCCACATCCCCGTTCACCTGCTTGATTGACAAGTTAGAGAGGAAAAAATAGACCATCTTCTCACGTGCTTGTTTAGTCACCTTTATCGGCTTGCCCCAACAAGAAGAATCATAATTTTCCGCAGCAGATACGACCAGTTTCCCCAACGCTGTTTCGACCGTATCATTTATATTCACCATTTTCCTGCTTCCCGCACCACGCGACAAGTCCGAGAGTTCAACTTCCCGTTCGTTTTTCGGGGTGACGAGCAAAGATAATTCAGCTTCCGGCTCCGACACCAGAAAATTCACCCGGACAGGAGCAGCCATATACAGTTCTTTCTGACGCAAACCGTCACGCACCGCATAACTGACGTCCGCATTCAAACGGCTGATTACCTTGCGCATCAATGCTTTCGACCGGAATTGCAGCCGTTCGGTTGCCATATTGACCTGCCCCATGTAATCACCGCTACGAATCAGCCGTATGGCGGATGGAGTATTGGCGGGAGTCTTAATCATCACTGTTGCCGAACGACTGTACACAAACGGTGTCCTGCTATAATCATACCAGAAATATCCGCCACATATCAATATGGAAAGAACATACCATTTCCAATAGGAAAGCAGATACATTAAAATATCGACCAGATTTATCGATTTTTCTTCCTCGGCAAGTATTTTCTTAACTTGTTTTTCCATGTTCATCCATCGTTAGTTATTTCGTCAATAATATGCCCAGTGAAACAGTGGAAGAAATAATACTTAGGAGCAATGTATAAAAGCCCAATGTACGCCGTTCCTTCACGGTAGCCTCGGCAAACTTCGGCTGCACGTAGACAATATCATTCTGCCGCAGGTAATAGCAGGGAGAGTAGAAGACATCCACCGAACGGACATCATGCAGGTACATGTTCCGTTCATTATTTTCTTCCCTGATAACCGCCACCCTGTCCATCGTCGCATTCGCGGACAAACCGCCGGCACGGTTGATGGCTTCCAGCAAAGTAATCCGGCTGTCTTCCACCTGCAACACGGTCGGGCTTCCTACAGCCCCCATTACAGTGATCTTAAAATTCAGAATATCCACAAACACCAACGGATCACTAATCAGGTTTTCACTGATTAACCGTTCCTTTATCATATCCCCCACCTCTTTGCGGGTCAAATCCACCACTTTCATCTTTCCAAGAATCGGAAGCTCGATATATCCATTCAAATCCACCCGATACCCTTTCTCCTGCTTCGGAGCATTGGTAGCGGCTACTTCCCCTTCATCCGTCACCTGAAAACCTCCTCCGGTAGAAATATTGAAAGGTGCCGCCAGCTCCGGATTGCGGGAGTTCACTACAATACCAAGCCGGTCGTCCCGCTGAATTTTCATATCCACCTGAGCGTTCATCGGATAAGAAACATCCTCTCTCATATTTTCCAGATACACCATCTTCTTCGTATTCACACAAGATGTCAGCATCAATACCAGGAAGAACAATCCTGCACATGCATTTTTTTTCATACTCTTCTTATTATTTTATTTTCTGATAAAGGTTCAAACATCGTTCTATCATCAATTCTTTGGTAAACATGGTTTCATACCGTTGGCGAGCCCCTTCCGACAACCGGCTGTACAGACTGTCATCAGCCAGAACCGCAGTTATCGCCTGAGCCAATGATTCCGGATCTTCCGGTTCCACATTTATGCCCGACAAGAAATCCGCGTTCACCCAACTCACTCCTGACTCAGGAATTTTCGTAGCAACCACCGGCTTCCCGCAGGACATGGCTTCTATCTGTACGATAGCAAATGCCTCTGTCTTCCAGATAGAACTCAAACAAAGCACATCACAAGCCCCAAAATAGCCGGACAAATCTTCATCTTGTACAAAACCTATTAATTTAACCTTATCTACGATTCCCAACTTCTCAATCAACGTCTGCAAATATGTCCGAAGCGGCCCTTTGCCGCCTATTAGCACGATGTAATCATCACTTAGCCGACGGGCAGCGCGTATCAGATATTCATATCCTTTATATTCGACCAGACGTCCTAAAGAGAATATAATCTTCTTTCCGGCATATTTTTGCCTGATTTCCCTCACCTGTTCCGGCGTAGGTTTCACCTCGTCCACTCCGATAGGAATACTACAAACCTTATCTTGCACTTTCTGCAAAAACGGAGATTCCTCCACATAAACCAATGTCGTCCCGACAATCACATCAGCTCTCCGAAGCAACCAGTTTTGCAACGGACGATAGCATCTCAACAATATCTTCTGTTTCAATATATCACTATGCCAATGAAGCACAACACGTCCTTTATACCCGGACAGGAACAAAGCAAGGCACGCCATCGGGTCAGGATGATGAATATGGATTACATCATACTCTTTCTGTATCTTGCGCAACCGGGATATCATGGCAGGAGCCAACATGGTGGCCGCCACTTTCTTCCATGTGGGCACGCATAATATCCGGGCGTATTCATTCAGGCTGATATCGCCGGGCAACTGTTCTTCTGCCGATGCACATAGCATATCACAATAGACATTCTTCTGCGACAACCCCATCATGATATCAAACATCACTTTCTCTATACCGCCACGAATAGGGTAAAATTTACCAATTTGTAGAATTTTCATTATGAAATAAAAGACGTTTTCAATAAAATATTAAACATATCCTTCCAAGAACAGGCTGTTGGTTCCCGCCTTTCAAAGTCCAATACAGGATTCAAAAAAGAGAAATCCCCTTCCAGTAGTTTCCGCATCTGCTCCTTCAATATTCCCGGAGTGGACAGTTCGAAAAAAGCGACAGCCTTCCCTCCTGCCGCAGTCTCATGCGCATAAGGCAAATCGGCCAACAACATCGGTTTACCATTCACCATAAATTCAGAAATAGGCAACCCCCATGTTTCTATTCTCGAAGGAAATACCAGACAATCTGCCGCGTTATAGTAACCGAAAAGTTTTTCCTTACCCATAAATCCCGCAAAATCTATAGAATCAACTTCCCCGTATATCTTGTACAGCCATTGCGAATAGCTATTTTCCTTTCCGCTAATAGTCAGCACAACCTTAAACTTGCCTGTCCCCATTTCCCGCTCCAACAGGCTGGCGGCCGCACACAACAGTTCGAAGTTCTTATGGCAATCAGGGGTAGAAGCATAAAAGAATGTAAAGCAAGGGAGTTGGATATTCCCGGCAACTACCTGTATGCCCTTACGTTCGGGGGGAGATACTATAAACTTCCCTTTTTCCACTCCCAACATCCGGCTGAATCCTGTTCGCAACCATTCTTGCTGAACAATCAAATAGTCATTCCGGCGGACGTTGATCCGATAAGCAAAACGAGTGAACAAAGCAAATAATACAATCTTATAGTCAAACCGGAGATCTCCCCATGTCCACTTGTAAAAAGGAAATGAAGTCTGGCAATAGACCGCCCGGTGTTCCGCTATCACTCCGGGAGTTGTATCATGAAGGGACAGCCAAAGATATACAGGAGCCAACTTCTTTGAAATCCTGCGCATCGTTACATATTCACACCACAATCTACGTCCCCATCCTTTAATAATATCCGGCATCTCAATATACTCTATTCCCGGATACTCCGCCAGTTCACGTTTATGCACCAACGCAACCACACGATATTCACCGCTATCCGCCAAAGTAGAAAGGTAACACAAGCAATCCTTGAGAATGGCCAGCGTACCTCCTTTACGTAAACTCACCGCCGAAACCACGATTGTTTTTCTTTCCTTATGCATTTTTAGAAATCAGTTCACTAAACAAATTGTTCCAATGTCTCATAATCCGTTCTTCCGAAAAAGACTTGGAACGAGCGAATGCACGCATCCCCATCCGTTTTCTCAATTCCTCTTCTTCCATCAATCTAAGAATCCGGTCGGCTAATGTCGGAAGGCTTCCTTCCGGCACCAGAAAGCCATTTTCTCCATCCGTGATTATATCTTTAGGACCACATTTGCAAGCAAAAGAGACTATCGGTAATCCGAAAGACTGCGCTTCCAGCAGTACCATAGGCAGACCTTCATAACGGGAAGACATTACCAGTATGGAAGCTTGTTCATATTCTTTCTCTATATGACCGGTAGATGGTTTCAAACGTACACAATGATTGAGCTTATTTTCATCAATCTGCCGTTGCAGGCGTTCCGCCCATTCACCGCCCCCGATAATATCCAACCTCCATTCCGGCTGAAAATAATGGACTATAGTCCAGGCATCAATCAGGTAATCAAATCCTTTCTGATAACTATATCTGCCGACAGCAATCACTCTTTTATTATCCAATAGCGCCGGCCGGGCTACAGGAAATGTGAGCGCATTCGGAATAACCACAATATTAGGCAAATCCCCCCAATAGGATTTATCCTCATGTGTCAGTACTACAAAGCGGTCATACTTCTTCACTGTATTCCCATCCCTCCGGCTTCTCCATTGGTCTACAATTTTCCAAAGCCCCCTACGCCCGTATTGCATACGTTTGTAACGTGAAAAATGAATTTCAAGCACTTTACGGCTGCCATCTTTTATCTTCCATAAAAAAGAAGCGTCATTGCAGAACATGGAAACGGTAATATCAGGCTTTATTTGTTTCAGAGTGATTGTCAGGCGTCTTTTATGCTTCCATTGTTTCAGCGGATAACGGATGATTTTATTCAAGAGTGATTTTCCATTATTTGTTTCGTAATTAATACCCAAGTCATAGCATCGTATGCGTTCATCCAATTTAAAAAAAGGTGGTTGCCCACGTTGTTCCGTAGTGATGACAATTACCTCATGACCACGACCGGACAGATAATTGGCTTTATTTGCCAATACCCGTTCCATTCCTCCGGAGTTATAGGTTCCGGCTATACAATAGGCTATTTTCATTCAAGCAATGGTTCGGAATCCTGTTCTTCTTTCCAGTCCAGACAATAAAACAATGCGTAAATAAGAAAAAGGTCGGTTGCCACTTTCAACCAGATCACAAAACTCAAGGCCAGCATACAAACAGACAATAAACGAAATGACGGAAATTTACGGGAGAATACCCGGGCATTGTAAACAAAAAACAGGGCAAAGACACTGAATCCTGTCAATCCGCAATACAATATAAAACGGCAATAGCCAATATCCGTGCTATACACCCAACCGTCAAACAAGCCTGTCCCGATTATCCAACCTTTGAGGTTCTCCGGCCAAATCCACATTACAGCTTTCAACTTATCAGTAGAGTCCGTTTGCCATTCGCCTTTTTCCACCCATTTGAAAAAACCTTCGAAAGCAAACCGTATGCTCTGATAAAACCCATCGTCATTCTGATACAAATAGATGCCCGCGACCACAAATAAAGTCAGCAAACTTCCGAAAACAGAATAGAACTTGATAGTATCGGCCGGTATGACCAGACGATAAAATCCGGTTGAATACATTATATAGGCCAATCCCATTACCATTCCGACAGTAGTAGTCCGCGAAATCATATTTCCCAGAATTGAGATAAGAAAAAAGGAAACCAGATAGACAGCTATTCTCTTCCGGCTTTGCCGGACAATCGGGTCTTCACACAGCAAGTAGGCTATCAGAAGCAATACAACGGAAAACCGTACACCGGCAGGATCCAATGAAGCCCCGATACCGTACAACCGGTTTATTTCATTGAAGAAGGACTGTCCTTGTACAATGTAGGTATCCACCAATATCTTGAATGCAGGAATACGATCTATCAATTGAGACAATATGCACTGCGCCACGCATACAAATGACAAATAGCCGACCAACAAACGCAATGTCACTTTTCCATGGCACAGGCGAATCGCTGCACATACTGTATAAGCTCCTCCCAACCATGTAAAAAACGAAAAGAAATAAGTCACGTAAGAATAATCATCGGTATTATTCTGGTCAATAGCCACCAAACATATAAAGGAGAAAATAAAAACAATCCCGATAGCTCCCATCAACTCCTTCGAGAGAGTAATTCCATGCTTGCGGCATCCTTGATAAACAACTAACAGGATACTGATAACTGCCAACACCACTTTGGTGTTTACAACAGGGAAAAAAGAAAATTTGAATGGGAAATAATATCCACTCACAATCATTGATATAAACAACATAGCTAGCAAACGTACCATCCTCTATCTGTCTGCCGCACTATTTATAAATAACCCCATAGACCAGTTTAAACACAAACCGATAGTATAGCTTCAACAGGAAATCGTATCTTTTTACAGCTGCCTGCTGAAGAAGCCGCGTCCTCAACGGAAGGCGCTTATTCTTCATCACATATCCATTTGCTTCAGGAAACCACCCCGTCCATTGCCTGTAACGGGATTCATCATCTGTAACCAAAAGCGGGAGCTTTATATTCAACTTCAGAAAAGGAATAAATTCCGATAACGAACCAGCATAAGAAGAGCCGGAAATAAACCGCTCCACCTCCTGCACATTGTTTGTCACTTGCCGGATATGTTCTGCTGAATAAGTTTTAGTCAACGAGCCCGAGTTACTCTGCCCGTAATGATAGAAAGCCCGGTTGATAATTGCCACTCTCTTCGCACATACAAACAGTTTCATCATCACCATCATATCTTCCCCCATATTCATCCCCTCCATAAACCGAATATTATTCTCCACATAAAGTGAACGGCGAACCAGAAAAAGCCATAAATTCCAGCGCATCACTCCGCCCATCATTAGCTGCAATGCCTCAATGGGAGTTACATAGAAAGGCTGTTTCATATATCGTTCATCCGACTTGAATGTCAGGAACCATTCGTGACCGACAATATCCAGTTCTTTCTCCTGCGCTTCCTTCAGCAGGCACTCCAGTGTATCCGGCTCAATGAAATCATCCGCATCTACATAATAGACATATTCTCCCGTCGCATTTTCCAAACCCGTATTTCGCGCGGCCGCAACTCCACGATTCCATTCATGGCACAATACCTTAATTACAAAATCCCCGGTAGAATATTGTTTCGCATACGAAACTAATATATCCAAACTCCCGTCTGTGCTAAAATCATCTACAAACAGAAGCTCAAGGTGATGACAAGTCTGCCTGCTCAAGGAATCCAGACAAGACTTCAAGGTTACTGACGCGTTATATACGGGAACAATCACCGAGACAGTCATATTCTCCATATTCATTTGCCTTTTTTTACGACCTGTGTTTTCACTCGTCCTCCAACCATCAGAGCAAGCATATCGGGAGCCATCTTATTCAACACAAAATAAAGCCCCAAACAAACTCCCAAAGTAATGAAAGGTATCAGTATATAACTAATTATCAGTCCGCTACCAGATCCGGCCAGGGACGTACGAGAAAAGAAACCTTTTGTCCAATTAATGATGTACACTTCATGGACTGCGTATATAAAGAATACCGTACCGGACAACTTCATAAACAAACCTGTCCAAAATCTTCTGGTCATTAACCAATTTGTCAGATTAAAAGCTGTCATTATACCTAACAGCACATACACCCTGACAATATATACGTGCCACTCTCTTCCATTGTTAGCGATAGCGCAACATAAGAAAAAGAAAGCTGCTATCGCCACCGTATACCGATACCTTGAGCAAAATTCCAATATCTTCTTCTTATAAATGCCCATATAGGCCCCTGCACCGAAAAACATAAAAGCAGACATGCTTAATCCTGCCACATTCGACTCCCAAGTAGACAAATACAGGATAGTCAAAGCAAGCAAACCATATGCTTTCAGATATTTAAAGAAAACATAGAACAAAGGTGAAAGTATAGACATACAAATCAAGTCCCGTAGAAACCACAAAGGGTAATTGACAGGAGTCTGCCAGAACAAGACATGCCAGGCAGTATTCCTGAATTTCAGCAAATCTTCACCCGATTCCATCGAAAAAAGATAAATCAAAGCATAATTCTTTATGTACATAGCCAATATCATTATCACATTCCACAGTAAATAGGGAACCATAAGGCTCATTATCCTCTTCTTCAATTGACCATAATAAAAACCGGAGCTCCATTCCCCCATCTTGCGGAAAAAGAAAAAGCCTGAAAATAAAAAGAACAAGGGATTGCGTATCCTCGACAGATTATGAGATATTCCCTCAGAAAGCAGATGATATATATTCATCCCGGATAGATTCATCTCTATGGGTATTGATCTCTCTGGAAGCACATGGGCAAAAAGCAATAATACCATCAAAGGAAATCTCATAGTAGCAATCACCTCCGACTGCCTTTTTTCAGGATTTTCAATCATTTTCTTATCTCGTTCAAGATTAAATCAACCACTCCCAGGTGGCGGGAATTGAACTTCCGGGCAAACAATGCATCCGAATGAATGAGATATTCAAAATCCGTCTCTTGCCAGTCATTCAGCCTGTTGTCTTTCCAGCCAATCGCACGCAAGCAACCATGTCCTTCATTCTTCGCATCATAAAGGCAGTCACGAAAAGATGAATTCCAACAAATTGTCTGCACAAATATCTCATCCGCACAAAAAGTATGCTTATACATCCGCCCGACCACTTCCTTCTGTTGAAGCAAATAACTGACACAATCAGCAGTAAGACTTACCCATTGAGTGCCTTTCTTAAAATTTACTCCTTTGTTCCGATAGATACCGGATACCTGCTGCAACCGGATGCAGGCTGCACGTAATACCTTCTTTCCTGTTGCTGCAATGCCACCTGTATCCTTAAATGCCTTCGGAAACAAATGCCATCTCCGCACTTTGCGGTTTATCTCTTTTGTAATATCTCCCTGATAATAGCCGATGAACTCTTTTCCTGCGTTAGCTTCAAAAAAACGATGGATATAATCCTGCGATTTAAGAGGCATATCAACACCGGAAAGCAGATGAAAGTAACTGTAATCACCATTCTTATACGCCGTTTCAAACAATGCATATTCAGCATTCACGACACTGACATCCCCCCAACGCACATCTATACGTCCGGTTAAAATGTAGAGTCCCGCACGCACTAATTGATAAGACGGATATTCTTTCAGCTTCCGGTCAAAATGAATATAAATGTCATTCCGGACATCATCAAGCGCCTGAAGCAGCCGCGACAAGACCTCAAATTCATTATGGGCAATGATTAAATAAGCGTGTTTCATCCTTCAGGCTTTATATGAAGCAATATCTTATTTACAATATTCATGTCCATACGACTGAATTTACGGGCAAACAAACAATCTGAGTTCACCAGAATATCATAATCTTCCAGATTATAGGTACGAGGCCCTGTCGCTCCAAAGTCACACTTCAAGAGCTTATCATAATACAATATATTATCTTTCAGATGTGAACCTCCTATCTCTGAAGGAATAAAGAATTCATCACCACACAATGTAAAACGGTACTTCCGTAAAACATCCTTTCTAATTTGCAGCAGATAAGCGACACAGTTGCCAGTCACGCTCACCCAATTAGCAGCATTGGCATAAAATGTCCTCCTATTCCGATAAATATTCAACTCCTTTTGGATACGGATGCAAATTCTCCACAAAAGCTGATTCAGTCGCCTTACGAAACAGTTCTTATGCATGAAATTCTTCATGAAGAAATTATATCTCCGCATCTTTAAATCTGTCTGATAGTCATTATTGGGTACATATGCCAACACTTCCTTATCTTTTAGCTTCTCAAATAAACGATGGATATAGTCTTGTGATTTTAGCGGCAGATGGACACCGGAAAGCAGATGATAATAATTGTATCCACCATGCCTGTAAGCAGTTTCAAATAAAACATATTCCGCCTTAATCTGAGAGACATGCCCCCACCTGATATCTATCCTTTCTTCCAATATATATAAGTCTGCATGCCGGATTATAAATGTCGGGAGACTCTTCAGTTTCCTGTCAAAGTGAATATAAATATCATTCCGGGCATCATCAAGCGACTGAATCAGTTTCTCCAGAACTTCAAACTCATGATGAGCGATAATTAAATAGGCATGTTTCATTACGCCTTCTTCCGGTTTACCCCAAGTATCACTTTCAAACGATAGAGCGCCTCATCGTCGAAATACGCCATTTTATGTATATTACTCAAGACGAATGTTTCTTCGAATGAAAGGTTATCATAACTTCCGTTGATTTTAGTTTGCAGGATATGTGGAATACAGTCATTCACTATCACGCAATTCTTATCAGAAAAGCGGTTTGCCATCAACTCATGAAATAAAATCTGAAAACAGAAATAATCAGAAAGGGAGTCTTCCGTCTTCCAAAAATACAATAGCAAATCATATAGAGCCGAAATGACGACGTTACCTCTTTGCGCGAAAATGACACTACTCAACATCCGTACCTTAAAAGCGGAATCCCAACCGAAATAATAAGCATAAACATTTTCCCAATAGCTCTTGTCCCTTTCTTCGTCAGAACGTTGGAACATAAAGAAATCAGCATTCTTATATTCTTCCGGGAAAGGGCCTGTCAGCAGAATAGTGGCATCCAGCCATACACCGCCATAAGTCGCCAATAAAGCCAGGCGCAACAAATCAGAAAAGAAAGTACGGGTAAATTGCTGGTTATTCCGCTTTTCCAATACAAAATCCGGTAAATCCAGATAATCGGACAGGGTTGTATCCGTAAGTCGGATCACCTGATAATCCTCCTTATATTTATCTACCGACTCAAAACAGAGCCGGATTATCTCCGGCAATTTATCTCCATCAAGCCCTTGCCCCCAATACTGCCAGATAACCTTCTGAGTTCCCAAATCCTTTTTAGGCCTCAACGGATACTTTTCTATTTCCCCATGATAATAAGCCTCAATAAGAGGAAACCAAAAATCCGCAACTTTCCGGTGCTGTTTCAAAATCACTTTTTTACGCCTTGTATTCCAATATTTTGCAGGAATAAGCCGCTTTGCCAATCGCTTCATTCTTATTTTCCCTATAATGTATATTTCAATTTACGATACAGTATCCGTAGCCCGTTCAATACAAAATACACACAAGGTATTCCGTTTAGTTTGGCCAACAGGTATATTTTCTTATTAATTTTCCATTCTTTTTTTATCTCCTCCGGCAAACGGTCATAGTATTGCCACCATAACCGGAATTCTACCGTAAAACAATTCCAAGGCTTTGCCCCTGTATAATGCACTGTGCCATGACGCTGGACTTCTTCCCAGTCCTCTTCTGTATATTTCTGTAAAAAGGACTTCTTATATTGAGGCAGATAAAAAGTACGGATAGAATTATGATAAGGAGCCAAGCCGATTATCCTTCCTTTACACAACTGATTAAGTACGTCCTGATCCGGGAACTCCAGATAATCAGCTTTTGAGGCTTCCAGAAATTTATCAACCATTTCGTCCTGACGCATCAGTTTCAGGTTCATTATCAGGAAACCGGAATTAATATATTCCATCGGATCACAGCCTATTGCCTCAAAACGTTCCATCTGAAACTCTAAAGGAGCTTCAAAAACAGCGGCTAAATAATTTCTCCCCAATTCGGCAGAGTGATATAATTCCACCAAATCATTGCGGACTATCACATCACAATCTATATATATCACTTTATCGTATTCCGGCAGCAAATCCGGCAACAATAGCCGATAAGATGCCGCTTCCGTGTACTTGGCATCTACATAGATATCTTGCAAACGGCCTTGAAGATTCACAAAAGAGTAGCGCGCACGCTGCCCGCCTATTACTTGTATCTTTTGCCTTAACCGCTCCGGCAGTTCCTCGCTAAGCAAGCATATGACATGAACCTGTCCGTCCGGTTGTATGTTTTCAAAGATAGAATACAGACAGGTTGCCGCAGGAATAAAATAGTCAGGGGTAAAAGCAATTACCAACGGAACAGGAGTATGATCCATTTGATGTATATTTACCTCCATAAACGTATATGATTATTGATAATAAATTTAGCAAAAAACAACAACAAGCGATACTTACGGGTGCCCACCTTTAGTTTATTCACTATATCGCAGAGTTCATCAGGCTCTATATATCCCCGGTGACGGAATTCATCCAATACATACCTTTTTTCAGCATCAGATTTCTCATGGCAAGAAGAAATGCCGTCACATCCATAATAACAGATTGTCAGTTCCACTTTTTTATAGCTCCGGTGATTTACCGCCATCTCATAAAACAACTGTTCATAATCGCCCACTATAACCAATGATTCGTTGTATGGACGAGCCTTAAGCAGACTCGTACGAATAAATAAAGACTGATGGCAGACGGAAAAACGTTGTAGGAAAAATTTCATATCGACTATTTGCGGAGCTTTCCATTCCGCAACCCCATCTGCATACTTCAAGCACGCATTGCCACACACAAAGTCCGTATCTAAAGAATGAAGGACTTTCCGCAAAGTATCTTTCTCATAGAAAGTATCTCCCGAATTAAGAAAAAGACAGTAACTCCCTTTCGCAATAGAGACTCCTTTGTTCATTGCATTGTACACGCCTTTATCTTTCTCACTCACCCAATAATCTATATATTCCGCATATTTTTGAATAACCGGTACACTGTTATCAGTACTTCCGCCATCAATCACAATATACTCCGCCTCTCCGTCCAGATTCTTTTTATTGTCAATGACAGACTTGACAGTGGACTCCAACACTGCACCGTTATTATAATTGATTGTAATAACCGAGACTCGCATTATTGCTTTTCTAAAATACGGGCCGGAATCCCAACCACAGTTACACCTTGTTGCAATACCGATTTCAGGACAACAGCCCCTGCACCAATCTTCACACCATCCGCTATGATTATCCCCCCTAAAATCTGCGCATTCTGACCAATGTCCACATTGTCACCAATAACAGGAGAATCATCGGGAAAAGTCCCTTTACTCCCGATACAGCAATTGCCATGTATGGTACAATTCTTGCCGATACGGGATTTCGGATTCACAATAATGGAGCCATAGTGATATATTTTCAGACCTGCATCGAAGCAACCCGCATTTATAAAAAAGCCAAGGCGGACACCCAGAATATTCTTTTTTCTAAAATAATAATATTTCAGCAACTTGTTCTTTTTATAAGCAGTATAGAATTCCTCCTTACGAAGGGCTTTCATATACTTTCTAATCCAATATTGCTCGGTCTTTAAAAGCCAGTCCAATATATAACCTTTAGATAAAAAAGGATAATAATCGATGTGATCCAAATTCAGATAATCTCTCAATTTCATGTTTTCATACTATAAAGATGGATAAAGGGAAAAGACTGCATACTCATAACCGAACCTATAAATAGTCACGCAGTTTCTCCAAATATGCAAAACCATACTTTAAATCCGGCTCCATATAATTGCCTTCCGCCCACTCATTCCAGGATTTTATAAAAACAATCCTGTCCTTTTCTTGCTTATGCCTTAATACCTCTTTGATATCTTGCAGATGTTCAGAAAACAAGTCCGGGGTAGAATCATGGAATACCAGCCCGTTACGTCCGGTTCGGGGAGTATGATCCCAGTTAGGTATGATTGTCGGATAAATGTTATGGTTCAATTCCTCCTTACCTACGAAACTTCTCTTTGCCTCTTTATAAGAAACGATACGGGGAGCGCCTAGATATTTATGTCGGAACAGAGTAAGAAACCTTCCCCACAGAGTCCGATATTTGAGATAATCAAACATCCGCACTATATTGACAGCATCATAACCTAGCTTTAATATTTTATCAATATTCTCTTCCGAATAGGTCTGAGCTACAAAATGTACTCCTGAAATCCCATTTTCATAAGCCAGTTTCTGCCACAGACTGATAAAAGACCGGGCATCAGGCAATGACAAAGGAGAGTATATCATAAACAAAGGTTTTCCGTCGACGCGTATGTATCGAGGATCTTTAAACGCCGGCAATAATGAATAAAAATGTTCCTTATAATCATCTTCCGAACCATATTGCTGTTCAATCAGAGTCTCTCGTCCGTTTACTCCATGAAAGAATCCTTTCCATGACTCATTGGCCCAAGCCAGACAAAACGGATAATCGGGACTTCCGGATAACAGAACTTCCTGAAAAGGCCTTTCCAACAATCGTTTTCCATTGCCAAACCAATAATGCCAATAGCAGAAACCTTCTACTCCGTACTTTTTCGCCATTTCAGCCTGTGCCTCCCTCGCTTCTGACACGCGCAAATCGTAATATCCCAAATCGGCAGGCACACGTGGTTGATAATGCCCTCTGAATAAAGGTTGAGCCTTTCCGACATTCCGCCACTCCGTAAACCCCTTCCCCCACCAACCATCATTTTCCGGTATTGGATGAAATTGGGGTAAATATAAAGCTATGATTCTATTTCCATCATTCATATCGTTTGTCTTAACATATTCTCATTTTTAATAAATAGTCATCAGAAATCCGCATCGTTACCAATACTTCTACAGCCAGGTTGGTCTGGACATATGATTTTCCCTCTCCTCAACAGGCGGCAATTTCATATATTCATTATAGTGTTTTGTCAAATATGTATCGTAGTCGCGTATTGCCATAAAGGAATAGCCCTCAAAAGAAACATCAATGTATTCCTCAAATAGCTTCTTATCATGTCTTTCCCTCATTAGATAACGCCCGTTCGTCGCCCCAGCAAATCCGGTTTTTGAAAATCCATATCTTTGAGAATATTTTGTGCACAATCCTTGCCAGACTTTTGGTGAAAACAACTTTGATATTGAGAAATATATTTTTTGCTTTATTGTACGGGCTGATTCGGAAGGTGCTTTACTAAAACGAATCAAATCCTGCAACCTCCAGCAAACTCTTAAAAAACGGGCGCACTCTTTCTCTGAAACAGGCATTCCGTCGATAGGAAACACGTCGATATATATACCATACCTGAAAGGTGGAACTCTTTCCTCATTGCAAAGAGTTCTCGTATCATGCACCTTCGCATAAGCATCAAAATAAAAGAATGAGTGGTCATTTCTGCCGACAATGCATTCGTAGTCCGGATGGTTCCCATTGTAAGCTTTCAGAAACCGCTCATAGTCAGGACGGGGCATCATTATATCAATATCATCATCCCACGGGATAAAGCCTTTATGCCGTATAGCCCCCAACAGTGTTCCTCCTCCCAAAGAATACCGTATATTATTCTTCCGGCAAAATCGATCCACATCACTAAGCATATCCAGAAGAATCGCATGCATTTCTTCCAACGCTATTTCTTTTCCCATCATCCAAAACTTAAAATTGTTCTTTTAATGCCTTCTTTTAAAGAAACAGAAGGTTTGAAACCTATATCTTCAATCTTCCTTGTATCCAAGGCCACACGTTGGTAGGCACAATACCCGGATTGGTCAGCAGCATGTTCATAGTTGACCGAAAGGCCTTTTTCCGGGAAAGTGTCAACAATCATACGGGCAATTTCCCTAATGGGCATCGGTTCCGTTTCATTAGCCAAGTTATAAGCTTCCCCCTTTTTTCCAAATAAAGTGAGCTGAAATAATCCAAGAATAACATCATTGATATAGCAGAAAGAGCGAATGGCAGAGCCATCACTCAAAAGGGTGATATCCTGATTATGAATTGCGCTATAAATAAAATCACTCATCACCCGCCCGTCATTACCTGTTTTCATTCCCGGTCCATAACCATGGGCTATACGAGCTATAACAGTGTTTATACCGTATTGGGTAAAGTACCCTTTTATGATTGTCTCTGCTGCCCGTTTGCTTTCGGGATAACAAGAACGGCCGTCAAGAGGATCCACTTTGCCAAAAGAGTCTTCTGACAGGCATTGGAAAGAGGTTTCCCCATAAACCTCACGAGTAGAAGCGAATATTATTTTCTGTGGCTCTTTATCACGTGCAAGCTCCATTACATTAAAAGTTCCAATGATATTGCTCTTGATTATTCCCAAAGGATCATTCTTTATATGATATGGGCTGGCATTCCCGGCAAAATGGTAAATATAATCTATTCTTCCTACGTATGTAATGGGAGAGCAGACGTCCTGATGAAGAATAACCAACCGAGAGTCATTCAGGAACTCCTTATAAAGTTCCCGGGTTTTATCAAGTGAACGCGAGAGAGCTACCACCTTTATATTTATTCCTTTCTCACGAATCAAGTAAAGAAAAGTATATATCATATAGGTAGCAAGCATTCCATTAGCACCCGTTACGAGAATGGTTTTACCTTCGAAATCAAACCAGGGGAGTTTAACCTGTGTTATTTCATACAAGTCATTCTGAACAATATCATTACTATATCCAAACATCTGTTTTTATAAAATTAGAATCCAAAAATTTGTTGATTTTCATGCACTTGCTCCATAGCACGGAATACAAAAAAATCGGTAGGCGTAGTTATTTTAATATTCTCCATAGGCCCGATGATAGTGGACAGCTTGCGACCGTAATGACTCATCATGGTGCAACAGTCTATAAAGTCATGTTTTCCTTCTATCCGTGCCGTTTCATGAGCCTCCAAGATATCTTTAAGGATAAAGCTCTGCGGGGCACGCGCTATCAGCGAATCGGCACGTGAAGGAATAAAAAGAGAACCGTCCTGTTGGCTTACAACAAAAGTTTCGATAGCAGGTACGCAAGTGATGCAGTTACCTGTCTTTTTTACCTGGACAATATTTTTTATGATAGTTTCTTCATTAATGAGCGGACGGACTCCATCGTGGATAAGAACAACACTGTCCGCCGGATAGTGCCGGGCAGCAGCAGATAATCCATGATATATGGAGTCCTGCCCGGTTTCTCCACCGCACACAACTTCTATGACCTTATTTAGTCCGTATTTCCTGACCAGCTTATGCATATAAGGAATCCAGGCCTCTATGCATACCACTATAATTCCGTCTATATCAAGGAGATTATCGAAAACCTCAAGAGTATAAACAATGATCGGCTTGCCATTAAGTTCAAGGAACTGTTTGGGCTTAGCCACAGAGTTCATGCGTTTGCCGGAACCACCCGCAAAGATTACAGCGATGTTCATTATGTTTTTTATTTTATCAGCCCGCCACAAAAGCGGATACCGTAGCATCTAAATCATTTCGGTATGAGATATAATCTCTCTTGTTCTCAAATATAAAGTCCTTATCTATTTTTCTCCCTTTTAAGATATCCCTCAATTCCTGTTCTTCCATGATGACTCCTTCAGGTTTCCATCTCAAACAATGAAACCACTCTATCAACCCTCCGAATCTGCCAGCGCTCCTTATCGGATTGAAGCCCTCCAGATTGTCGGAAGTAACAAATAGCACCGGTGTCTCAACTCCCAGGCAAGGAAGTGCGCAATGAATTCTACTTGTCACGACATACTTAGCTTTTGCATAACGATGAATCAACTGTCGGGCATAATCCATTTTCTCATCATCATTCTTAAATCTGTCCTGTTCAACAGTATGGCAAATATAAATGGCATTAAACAATACTTCGTCTGAGAAAAGTTCGGAATAGGTATCATAAAATGCCGCTGCATGTAGAATACGGTCTAACCGGGTAGATATATAGCTGACTTTACTCTTAAACTCATAATTAAATATTTTGCCGAGCCTTACAGCAGGCCTCAAATTCTTAAACAATACGGAAAAAGCATACAGCCATCTGGAAAACACATGATGTCTTTTTCCATATAAATCATAATACGGGTCGACAAATATCACAGAGTCATCATGAATATCTGATTTGTACTTACGGTTCAAGCATATTGTAAGGCAACCGGAGAAATAGCTTTTTATGCCTTTGCTTTCAAGCAGTTCTTTTGTTCCTGTGTCACGGGCACCAATAGGCTCGTATTTTTTTAAATAGGATATGACCTCGGGTGAAAGCATCCGCTCTGCTATATCAGGCACAATATGGAAAGATACGAACAAGGGTCTTATACTGTCAGAAGGCGGAAAATTCTCCGGTTTATGCATAAACCAGCCATTCATTACTGTTCTGACTTTTTCGCTCGAGTGAAATGAGTTCATCTGCTCCCTTTCCACATACGTATCTACTTTGTCATAGTATTGTTCCTGAGACACACTTTGTATATAATCACCTATATTTTTAGTGCAATACGTTCCGGAACAAATCAGCACGCCATTCTTCATAACAATTTATTTTTTCTAATTCTGTAATACTCAATTCCAGCCTTTATCATCCGACTATCTTTATTTTTATGGCAGTAATCCTGTTCAAAATAAATTGCCGTTCAGAAACTGTACATCCTATCAGGCAAACTGTAATACCCACACTCAGGACGCAGGTCAGGCTCACAATAATGAAACGCTCCCAACCTTCCTGCATTTGAGAATAAACAGATACAGGAATAATGGTAGCAGTGAAAGAGACAAGCAAGACATTCACACAAACATTTTTCAAATAGCGTTTTATGGAAAACCCGGTCACAAAACGTAAAAAGGAAAGTCTCAATACCAGGCAGCATACAGAAACAAACAAGGCAACGACTAAAGTGGACTCAGGTGGAAAACCGAACTTCAGACAAAGGTATGACAAAGGAAAATTCATTATCAGCATCCCACCAACAGCCAATTGATAATTCCGTATTTTGCCCGTCGCCGCTTGAAGGGTAATCAACGTATTGGATAAGACATCACACAATGAAGCAAGCAAGACCAATCGAATAAAATTTACCGTATGCTCCGGATACTGCTTCAGCCACAAAGTCAAGATAAAGTCTGTTTCAAACAGTACAGGCAAAGTCAGAATAAATATAGTGTAGAAAGAGAAGCGGGCTCCCCTCTCTACAAGAGACATCATATATGAATAGTTGCCGGAAGCATAAGATTTTGTGATTTGTGGCCTTAAAGCAGTCATAAAGTTATTAGCGAAAGAGCATACCACAGTATTAACAGAACCGGCTATCCCACGGGCAGCATTCAAAACAGGTCCGACAAATAAGTTTAATAAGACATTGACTCCCTGGGATTTCAACAGGCTGGCCGTACCTCCTATAAAATTCCATCCGGCAAAAGAACTCATTTCTTTCCAACACGACCTGTCAAAATAAAAGCGCAAACGGCACTCTGCAAAATTCTTCCGGCAATAGAGAATATAAATACACTGAAGCGCCACGCTGACTACCGCCAATAAGAAAGAATAAACAATCAGGCGATCGAAATTCCAAGAGACATAAGTTATAAATAAGACTATGAACAGACGTAATAATACATCTAATATACCTATATATGCAAACGCGCTCATTCGTTCGTGAGAAACAATAGAAGCATTATAGGGCACGCTAAACAAACTCGACATAAAGGATAAAATGGATGCCTGAAATACCCAATTCGCGGCATTCAACCTTGCAGGGGGAATAGTCATTTGCGTATTTAAAAACCAGACGCCAATCGTTTCTGCCAAAACAAATATGAGTCCTGCCAAAATGATATGAATCAATAGGGAAGTGGAAAAAACACATTTCAGGCGTTCCATGTTCTCCTTACCTAATTCAAAAGTCAGAAACCTGCTGACAGCGGAAGATAATGAGCTGGAAATCAAAGAAAACATGGCTACAAATCCGCCTACCACATTATAAATACCATAATCCTCCACTCCTAGCGTATTTAGCACCAATCGCGATGTATATAACGCCACAAACATACCGAATAGCATGCGGACATAAAGCAATAAGGTATTTTTAGCAATGCGCTTAGTATTTGCAGACAAATCGTCCAATCTGTTTACTTTAAAGATGATATTACTAAATAAAACTAAGAGAATTCTCGGGAAATCTTTCTAACTTCGATGGGACAGCACTGGAAATCGCATCATGAATTTATATGTTTTCACTAACATCTTCAGCCCTTTGACTCCCAATAAGGATATAAACTTATCTCTTACATTACACATTTCTTCTACCGGATAATAGGTATGACCATATGGGCGGTCTATAATCTTCTGATGTTCAGAATAATCTATAGTCCCTTTCCTTGTATGAATAGCAGCTTCATTGGAATATTTTTTATATACTAGAACCTGTTTCAACAAGTCTGCTATTTTAACAGGTGGCTCATTGGCATTTCTAAAAAGGGTCTCTTTGGTTGTATGCCCGTATACGCCTATGCCTTGATGGTCATTAGCATCGACAGCAATTGCAGGTACTCCTTCTTCAAAAGCAACCCTGACACTGCCTGAGCTCGCTATGCAGACATCACTTTTGACAAATATAGACCTGGGTATCGGATAGGTATATCCAAAATAGAAGCATTGGATATTTGGAATTTCATGTAGTGAACATAAGACATTATCAACCACTTCTTTTTTGCGAGAGCTTCCTATTATATAGACATTAACTACTGACTGCGCAAACTCATTGGCAAACTCTATTATGGATTGAATCATATCAGGCACATATGCCTTTTCCAACCTGCCGATACTCAGAATATTGTAATCTGCTTTTCTTATCTTCTCCACCCGTTCGTCATATATATCTTCTACATTACAGGAAATGCTGCCAACCGCCGCCAGTCCCAGATTCTCTAAATCCGAATGCCCTTCTAGCAAGATAGGGATGGACTTATCACAAATCCCGAATAAAAGATGCTGTTCTTTCTTATAAAGAAAAAAAGACTTCATAGATATTGAAAGCGTAGGAAATATTTCACTTAAAAGATAACAGATATGCTTGGCACTTAACTTTTCGGCAAAGTATTCCCCCCACACCGCCGTTGATATAGTATGTGATTCAATAACAACAAACTCAGAAGTACTGTATTTGATGATACGATTGACAATCTGCTTTTTCCTCTTTTCTGATACCCAAGACAACTTGAGGTGAAGTTCTGGTATATAATTTCCGGCATATTGCACGAAGTTATTTATCATAATCTCATTCTGATAGTGATAATAACAATCAACGACCCAGCCATTTGAGGCTAAATATTCCATTTTTCTTGATATGTACAATTGAGCCCCGGCTACATTGTCTATTGAATGGGTTAAGAATATATATACCTTTTTCATCTCACTATTCAGGAATTAGTACAGGAACCAGTTCTTTGCAACTCCTGACTCCTATTCGGGAAGTCAGTAATTGCCTGTCCGTACCCGAACCGTTCAACCAATTTACAATCTGCTGCGGAACATCTACTCCCGCATTATGCGTAAAAGGATATTGCCCGCCAAAACGACAATTCATTTCGAGCACCAACAAACGTCCGTCAGCCGTCTTGAAACAGTCTACATCCAAAATTCCGATATGTTTTAAATTCCTGGCAATAACTGTCGAAATCCCGATGAAATCCGAAGCATCAACAGTTTCCGCAATATCTGTTTCTCCCGATCGTATGGCTATCTTCTTTTTAGCAAATGTCGTCACATAATTCCCGCTCAAATCGTTTAATATTTCCAGACCATATTCCTGTCCCTTTATCATCTGCTGAATGATGATGCAACAATCGGCATCAGCAATGGATTCATATTGCAAATAAGTATCAAATATTTCTATCCGGAGTTTATGGTACAACACCTCCAGTTCCTCCATATTACAAACTTTGCAGATTCCGATCGACCCCATTCCCCAACGAGGTTTCAAAATTAGAGGAAAAGAAACTTTTTCCTGTCCGACAGCCTGTCTGACTGCATCCAAATTAATAAAAGTTTTTGCTTGAGGTAATCCTAATCCCAACAAATAGTGATAAGCAGACCATTTATCATTACATATCCGGGTTACCTCATAGTCCGAAACGAGTACCTTTATTCCATTCTCCCTAAACAAGCATTTGTTTTTAGCCAATATGGGTAAATCTATATCAAACAAGGAAATAATCGCCATAATATTGTATTTCTTGCAGTAATCTATCAAGAAAGGCACATATTCATTACTATAAATAGCAGGAGTAATAACATGCTCATCAGCCTGAGTCAATGTATATGTCATTATACTATTAGAGGCATGCACCGTTCCTTGCCCGTTCAAGGCATGTTTAAAGTAATTAACCAAATAAGTTCTCCGACCGGCAGAAACCAGCAATATATTCATAGTTGTCTCTCTAAATGATAACGTATAAGCCCGTATTCCGGCTGTTCTTCCTGTTCTTGCAACTTGAATCCGATTTTTACATAGAAACGATTTGCATCCGGATTGTTGGTATGAATGTCTATAGTTTTCATACCTGCTAATTTTGACTGTGTAAAACAACGCTGCAACAGACCTGTGGCAATGCCTTGTTTTCTATATTCAGAGGATACGGCTACATAACTTATATACCCTTTGGATGTTTCCCGGTTATTGGCATAGAACGCAATAAGCCCGACTATTTTACCGTCTTGTTCCGCTACTATCACCCGTCCCGACTGAATAATTTTTCGTATCCACCTGCCAATATCCACCCTACTTGACAGTTCAGGAATAAAATCCTCATTTAACGCACGGACAAAAGAAATCAGTACTTCTATCTTCAAATTGTCCCTATCCATTATATATTCTATCATAATCTAAAATGACAAGGTGAATAAGTGTGTCACTAAACCAATATATCAAGTATTCTTTCAATATCCTTATCACCCAATCCATAATAAACCGGTAAACAGATCACACTATCTGCCATTTTATGAGCATTCGGCAGATTCTCAGGATTTGCACTTTCCAATCCACGATAAGTGGAAAATGTACTAATCAGCGGATAGAAATATCGGCGTCCCAACACGTTCTTCTCTTTCATCTTGAAATAAAGTTCATCGCGGGTCATGCCATATTCCGCCGCATCTATCAAAATTGGAAAGTAAGAATAATTATATCTTATGCCGGGCCTATCAGAAAAACAAGCGATCCCTTTCACTTGCCGCAATCCCTCGCGGTAGCGCATCACCACTTGTCGGCAGGCTTCAATCGCAGTATCCACCTGCTTCAAATTCAGTAACCCGTAGGCAGCCCGCACCTCATCCATCTTACTATTAATACCAGGAGCAACAACTTCCGTTTCACCCACAAAACCGAAATTCTTCAAAGAATCAATACGTTTCTTGGTTGTCTTATCATGCATAATCAAAGCTCCACCCTCTATTGTATTATAGATTTTGGTCGCATGAAAGCTTAACGTCGACATATCTCCTTCATTTAGGATGTTTTTTCCATTTACTGTCACGCCAAATGCGTGAGCCGCATCATAAAGAACTTTCAAACCATATTTATCTGCTATCTCCTGAATACGCTTAGTGTCACAAGGAATCCCATACACATGAACCGGCATAATAGCAGTAGTGCGGGAAGTTATCGCGGCTTCTATCTTTTCAGGGTCAAGATTGCCGGTCATAGGGTCGATATCCACAAATACCGGTTTAATACCATTCCACCATAAGGAATGGGAAGTCGCCACGAAACTATAAGGAGTGGTTATCACTTCTCCGGTAATACATAATGCGTGCAAGGCAGTGATCAAGGGCAAAGTACCATTGGTAAACAAACTGACATAGGGAACCTTTAAATATTCCGCCAACGCTTCTTCCAATTTATTATGATAGTACCCGTTATTGGTGATCCATTTACGTTGCCATATATCTTGCAGATAAATATTAAATTCCTCTAATGATGGCATCATAGGACGTGTCACTGTTATTTGTTCATCCATAAAATTTACATACTTTTTTATAATGCTTCACCGGAAACAGTAACTCTTATGATGGAACGGATTATGGCAAACAGTCTCTTGTAAAACAGCATTATATTTTTTCCACAAAGCCTACCGGTACTTCTACCATCGCGGCTCCCAACATGTTAATTCTGACTGCCACCTTACTTTTTCCGCCTACTGTGATCAACTCACCTTCCAGCCCTGTAAGTGGGCCTTTAATAACTTTAACCTGTTCTCCCGGCTCCAAACGCTCCGAGCACATCTCTACAGCTTCTTCGGAGTAATCAAGCATAAAACGGAAGCGTTCCATTTGGGAATCCGGAATTATGGCAGGCGTACTTTCACCACGCAAAACCATAAAACGATTAACTGAAGGAGTACGAAGTACCTGAATACGTTCAGAAATTCCTACCCGGACAAATACAACCATAGGAATCACTACCCGTTGCACCTTCTTACTGCGGTCACTCCAACGATGTATCTCTTCCTGCAACGGAAGAAATGATTCGAATCCCAATGCAGTAAGACGTTCGTATGTTTTCTTCTCCCTATTGCTCTGCACATAAACAACCAGCCAATTCATTGCTTTTTCACCCATAATTACGATTTCTGTTTCAATGGTTCATACTATCAAAAGGTAACCTCCAAGCGCGCTCCGCTCCCGCCAGTCACATTATGACGGCTATCTCCCAATTATATATGTTTTCTCCACCTCTCTTTCAAGGCGGAAAGTCCCTTTATCAATCAAGAGCCTTTTTTGCTCCAGTACCAAATTCATATTGCAATGTCCGGGTCAACCCTTCTTCCAATGAGAAAGTTGGTTTGAAACCGGACTCTTGTATCCTTATGGAATCAAATTGAGTTACCGCACAAAACTTTTTTACGCGAACGGAACTCACCGATAACTTTTTCCTTGTAACCTTAGCCAAGACATCGAAACCATATCCTCCCAACATTCCCAACCAATAAGGAAAATGAACAGTAGGAATACGCTTCTTCAATGCATTCCCAACATGATATACCAAATCATTCATTGTAAAATCCGGCTTATCAACATAATTGAACACATTGTATCCTTCTTTTCTGTTTTCTATCAGGAAAGCCATAAAAGAAACCACATTGCCGACATATGCCATCGATTTTCGGTTTTCACCGCTACCCACCATCAAGAAACGTCCCGAAGTAATCTGTCGCAACAAATTATATACATTTCCCCGATTGCCTTCTCCGAAAATCACTGTAGGACGGAGTATATTAATATTCCAGTACGGGTGTGCAGCATACCATTTTTGCAATACACATTCCGCCTGCCACTTGCTACGACCGTAATCATTAAAAGGGTCGGTGGAGTGTAACTCCGAGGGATTAACCTTATTCAGGCCATAAACAGCAACAGAACTGGTAAATATCAATCGGGAAATCCCATTGTTCTCCATCGCACGAAGCGTATTATGCATTCCGTCCACGTTCACTTTGTAATAAAGCGATGCAGGAGTCACATCATCCCGATGTTCGGCTGCCAACAAAACAACTACCTCAACTCCTGCCAGCAACTCCGTCAGTTTCTGTACATCAAGTACATCCGCTATTTCCGTCACACTCGAATGAAGTACACTCGGCCTCTTATCAATATTCCTCAGTTCGGTGCCTGGAATAGTCTGCAGCAAACTAATCAGACGACTTCCTACGAATCCGGAACCACCAATAACAGCTATTTTCATATCTTTTATCTTAATTATTTACTATTTCATGCTTTGTTCGGGCTAGTTCCAACCTATCCAACCAGAAATGGAAAACCGCCCACACGACGACATCTATAAAGATCACAATGTTATTGCTTACATATTGCACTGTAATTATATTGAAGAAGCTAAATAAAAGAGCCAGAACCAGAATAAGTATCATTGCAATATGATGAGATACCCCTATTCGCAGAAACTTATGGTGTATATGGTTCCGATCAGGTGTAAAAATAGGGCTACGATGGCGATAACGTATCCAAACTACACGGACAACATCAAAAAGCGGCACAATCAATGTAGAAAAAGACAATACGATCGCCCCTTCTGAGAATGGCTTTATCAACGGATTATTCATCGCATAACTAATAGCCAGAAATGCCATGGAAAGTCCCAAGGTAAGGCTACCTGTGTCTCCCATAAAAATCCTCCGTTTACCTTTTGATTTGCCAAATACATTATAATAAAAGAAAGGGCATAGCACCCCTGCAGTAATAAAAGCAAAGGTTGCGTGCAACCATGCTCCGCCATAAATAAACAAGAAGCCGAAAGTAAGGGAACCTATAGCGACCAGGCCGGAACAAAGTCCGTCTATGCCATCTATCAGATTAATGGCGTTAATGATAAAAACTGCCGCAAATATTGTCAGGGGAATCCCAATCCAGGGAGATAAAAACGTAATTCCCAACAAACCATATAAATCATTTATCCAAAGCCCGGAAAGAGGGAGAAACGAAGCACCGAGAATTTGAGCTATAAACTTCTTGCGATAGTCAATCCTTATCAAATCATCCACAATCCCAACCATAGACAAGACAAGCAACCCTGCCATTAATAGCAAAAACTGAAAAAGTATAGCAGACGGCTCCGGCATATCGGCTATTATGCCTAACCGATACATAAAATATATAGATAAAATCAGCAAACAGCATTGTATCGGAACAAAGACCACACCCCCCAAACGAGGAACTATACCATCATGGATTTTACGTCCACCAACAGAATCGAACAGACGCTTCCGGAAAGCTACCAGTAAAATCTGGGGAATAATGACCCACCCCATAAATACTGCAAAAACAAATGATATTGCTATAAAAAAATAATTCATTTCACTCTTAACTTTTCTCAACAAATAAATATCGGCGGATATCTATTCACAGTTAAATCTTCCACATCCATCCAGATATATTTCTTACATATCCTTACTTGGAAGTATTTATATAATCCACTAATAATCAATCCATTTATTAATACCAGGTTTCTATGCATTGTTCATCTCTATTTTATAATAGAGATGAACAATGCATAAA
>PPYF01525319.1_pt1 | contig 30034 bp, 20 predicted proteins | sample 1559871 | NCBI WGS metagenome assembly PPYF01 (sample SAMN08240021, study PRJNA423297) | Human gut metagenome, whole genome shotgun sequencing project.
TAAAGATGATTTTATGGTTTCTGACCGCAAAGAAACGAATTCTATCTGGAAATTCCTATGAATGAGCGCTTTTTATTATATCAGAGATCTAACTTGACTTTGGGGTTCTCTTACGAAGAGATTCCCATTTTTTATTATACCTAAATATGCAAGAAACACCTTTCTGCAAGCCTATTATACAATAACTCATCACTGCAACAAACCTATTTTCCCTATTATGTTTCTTTTTGCAAGAGAGAAGTAAAAATGACAGACATACACAATGCCTTAGAATAAAAAAACGAACTGTACAGTCTTTCTTTTCTGTACAGTCCGCTTAAATTATATACAATGTAGAGAGATAACGCTTATTCTTCGTCAGCAAACATCGGGTCCCATGCCGGAAGACGGATTGGTTTCTGTTTTAAAATATCCAGCACCTTGGCAGGAACATATTTCTTTTCTGCCACCACACGGAACATATATTCATCAAACCATTTATCTGTCATGATAAGGTGTCCTCTGTATCCACTGGCACTGCCCCAACTGTTTTCCACCATCCATTTTTTCGGCTTTCCCGCTTTATCCAAGTCCACCGCCATCAAGGTCATGGCATGGCTGCTGCCACTGGAGAAAGTTTGGATACGTTGTTTCTTGTCCATGCCGAAAGTAGTTCCCATCAATGATTCGTAATCATAATTATCAGGGTCCAGCAAGCCACGTTTACTATCAAGGAACTTGCCTACATCACAAGAAAAATACATCATGGTACTGTCCTTGATGGAAGCTATGGCTATTTCTTTAATATCCTCTATCGGCAAGTTTACATAAGTCCAATTCTTGCCATCATAACGGTGACGGTCAAAATCTATTTCATAACATTTATAAAACTCGCGGCTGGGATCATTCATCAGCATTACATAGTTATTGGTCAAATCATTTCCCAAAAACTCTTTATAGAAAGACACCGGAGTATATTCTTTCGCTTCCCCACCCTTCAGACTCCATGTAAAGGTGGAAACAGGTTCGCCAAGGGTCAGCACCAACATACGATAAACCGTTCCCAGCATTTCTGTCTTTTTCTTTTCCAGTTCGGCCGGCTTCGCTCCGGTAGCGGCGGCTTCGCGTAGTTGTAAACCAAATTCCTTCAGTTTCAGTCCTATCAGACTACTCATCTTTCCGGTATTCTCACTGCTGAAAGTTTCCACCATTGCACTCTTGGGGACCAGTCCGTATTTCTCTATAATATCCGATACTCCTGTAAATTGTCCCCCATCGCTTAAGGGATGCTTGAACAGCCATTCCACCATTTTATCGTCCATGGGCTTTCCACTGGTATCAATGATTCCCTGTAAGAATAAGTTTGCTTTTTCTAATTGGTCGTAGAAAAAGCAGTAGTTCTGTGAGAACTCCATCTCATCCAGTCCGTATTTGGCAATCATCTGGCTGCGGAGTACGTTCAGTCCGGTAAAAAGCCAGCAACGACCGGAAGATTGTTGGTCGGTTATTCCCTTGGATAGCACCTTGTGTGAAAACTCCGTATCAAAATCGGCACGGTTCTCCTGGTTCAATGCCAACGTGTTGATACTTGTTCCGCCTAAGGCGTTGCGGATGGCTTTGTCGGCAGGGGTTGCCTTATAACTTTGTTTGATTTGATTCAGCATTTCACCTGAAATGCCTCCCTGTTGTGCCTGGGCTGTCAATGCAGCCGCAAACAGAAGGGCGAATGTGATGTGTTTCTTCATATTATTGTAAAAATATAAAATGATTTATTAGGGTGGGTAAATGTACAAGTTATTTTTGAACCCTGCTAATCTTTCACGTGAAAGATATATAATCATCAGATCCTATCATTATTATGACAGGCCCGGCTGTTCTGCTTTTTTCTTTATCTTATATCCCAGTATAGCAATTGTGATACTCATCAAGGGACTGATAATGTTAAAGAATGCGTAAGGCAGATACACAATGGTGGGAACACTAAGGATAGTAGCCTGTGTCATACCGCATGTATTCCAGGGTATCAATGGCGAAGTGACTGTAACAGAATCTTCCGTCGTGCGGCTCAGCAGTTTGCTTTCATAACCGTTTGCACTATAGATGTCTTTAAACATATTACCCGTCAGGATAATGGATATATATTGATCTGCTGTAGCAAGATTCAGGAACAAGCCCGATGCAACTGTGGACGACACCATTCCTACCCGCTTTTTCGTAAAACGTACAAATACAGAAGTGATACTGCCGAGCATTCCTCCGGCTGTCATCGCCCCTCCGAAACACATGGCGCAGATAATCAGCCAGATGGTATTCATCATACCCGCCATTCCGCGAGTGGATATCAGTTCGTTTATTTCCGCATTACCGGTTTCCAATTGGGTTCCACCATAAAGCATTCCCATTCCTCCTTTGAACAAGGCGGCAATCCCTTCGACTCCTTGTCCGGCGATTTCGCATAATAGTCCGGGCTGGAAAATCAAGGCAAAGACGGTAGCCAGAGCCGTAGAAACAAATAGAGTGATGATGGAAGGCACTTTACGTGCAATCAGTATCGCTGTGACAACGGGGACAATCATCAACCACCATGAAATATGGAACTTATCACTCAATATACGGGTGTATTCGGCGATATGGCCGGTATCAGTGGCTTCATGTGACAATCCGGCTATGGTAAAGATTATCAAAGTGATGACAAGTGATGGAACGGTGGTAATCATCAAGTAACGGATGTGAGTGAACAGCGGTGTATCCGTTACGGACGATGCCAGAATGGTGGTATCCGAAAGCGGAGAAACTTTATCACCGAAATAGGCTCCGGAGATAATCGCACCTGCAATCCAACCTTCACCGAAACCTTGCGCCTTCCCTATTCCCATCAGTGCGATGCCGATAGTGGCGATGGTAGTCCATGAGCTGCCTGTCATGACAGATACTACCGCACAAATAATGCAAGTGGATACCAGGAAAAAATGAGGATGAATAACCTGTATGCCATAATATATTAATGTAGGGACTACACCGCTGACCATCCATGCTCCGGACAAAGCTCCGATGATCAGCAAGATAATAAGTGCGGTACTTACCCCGGCTATATTATTGGTGACAGCCAGTTCGAAGTCCTTCCACGGACGACGGAATCCCGCCATACCTATCAGCACACAAACTGCTGTAGCCACTAGCAGACAGACTTGGCTGCCACCGGACAAGGCATCACTTCCAAATGTACGGATAGTGACAAACAATAATAAAATAAGTACGAATACGGGTAAAAGGGATACTAACGGTGAAGGGATTTTGTTATCTTTCATTCTTTTTTTATTCAATTTTTATTCAAAATGTAAATAGAACTATCAATTTGGTTTTCAGCGTGCAAAGTTCGGAATATTTTTTGAGTTCTAAAAGTCAATCGGCGGTATTTAAAGACTTTTTTTGTATTTGCAGGTAAACCTTTTTGCAAGGGGGGGCGTTATTAGTTCAAATTATAACCTAAAACTTAACAAATATGAATGAATTAGTTGGTGGCTTAGGCTACGCTGTAAAAAATTGGTGGATGTCCCTGTTGCTGGGCTTGCTCTACATTGCGGTAGCACTATGCTTATTGTTCGCTCCTGTGAGCAGTTATGTGGCACTGAGTGTCATCTTCAGTATCTCGATTCTGGTCAGTGGCATTCTGGAAGTCTTTTTTGCTGCCGGAAACAAAAAAACAATCAGTAGTTGGGGATGGTATCTTGCCGGAGGTATTATTGATTTACTGATAGGTATTTATCTGGTATTCTATCCGTTGGTCAGCATGGAACTGATTCCGTTTATTGTTGCTTTCTGGCTGATGTTCAGAGGGTTTACATTGTGTGGCTATTCCACAGATTTGAAACGCTATGGCACAAAGGACTGGGGGTGGTATCTGGTGTTTGGCATTCTGGCTATTCTTTGCTCTATGGCTATCATCTGGCAACCTGGACTTGGTGCTGTTACCGTGCTCTATATGCTGTCCATCACTTTTCTTATTATCGGATGTTTCCGTGTCATTTTCTCCTTCGAGTTGAAAAGATTGCATAAAAACAAGTAAAAAAAATCGTTTATTTTGGGCTACGTCATACGTTATTCGTATTTTTGTTAGCCCAAAATAAACAATGATTTCTAGTAAGAGTCTTAAATACACTGTGCGTATTCTGCTAGGTACACTGATTGGTGTCTACCTGGGAATAATTGTGCTGCTGAACATACCGTATGTCCAGGGCAAATTATCTGTTTTTGTAACTAAGGAATTAAAAAACATACTGAATACGGAGGTTTCTGTAGGACGGATTGATATGGGTTTGCTGAACCGTATCATTGTGGAAGATGTCCTTTTGCATGACCGGAAGAACCAGGAGATGCTGAAAGTAGCCCGCTTATCGGCAAAATTCGACCTTCTGCCTTTATTGAACGGTAAAGTCACCATCAGCAGTGTCCAGCTTTTTGGATTTACGGTCAATTTGAACCGGGAAACTCCGGAATCTGCCCCTAATTTCCAGTTTGTGTTAGACGCTTTCGCGTCCAAAGATACGGTTAAAACAAAATCTAATTTGGATTTACGAATTAATTCCGTGCTGATAAGGCGTGGCAGAGTGACATACGATATATTATCGGAACCGGAAACTCCCGGTAAGTTCAATGCCCATCATCTATCGGTGAAGAATCTCGCTGCAACGCTTTCACTGAAGGCATTGCGCAGCGACTCGTTGAATGCCGCCATCCGGCGGGTCAGCTTTGACGAACAATGTGGTTTTTCATTGCAGAAGTTCGCCATGAAAGTTACAGCCAACAATAAACGTTTGGATATTAAGGATTTTGGAGTGGAGCTTTCAAATACTGCTTTAAAGATAGACAGTCTGACCTTGAAGTATGACAGCCTGCCCGAATTGCCCCAAATGACAGAAAATATAAGATATGACGGCTCTTTGAAGGCTTCCGTTATACTGAAAGATTTGGCTCCTTTTGTGCCTGCCTTGTCACGCTTTGAAGAACCGTTGGATCTAAATCTGGTTTTCTCCGGTCACGGCAAACATTTGGACTGCCCCACCCTGCGGCTGACTAACCACCACGGATTGATGATTGCAGGGGAAGCTGCCTTAAGTAACTGGGATGCAGGCATGGATATGTACATTTACGGCAAACTGGGTAACTTGACCATGACAAAAGAGGGCATAAACGTTCTGATGACGAACCTGACGGGAAAGGTTCCTCCCATTTTGCAACGTTTGGACTATATTCGTTTTAACGGGGAAGCGGCGGGCTATCTGCATGATCTCACACTGACAGGCTTGTTCCATACAGGGGCAGGCATGGTGAAAACGGACGTGATGATGAGCATTGATGAACAAAGTATGAGCAGAACCTATTCGGGTAGTGTGGCGAGTGCAGACCTGGATTTGGGAAAATTACTTAATCAGGAAAAGAAATTCGGCAAGGTGGATTTCAATGTGGAACTGAAAGGTTTCAACTATAAGAACCGATATCCGGAATCATACATCAAAGGAATCATATCTTCCTTTGAATATAGTCAATATCAATATGAAAATATCATGTTGGATGGCGTATATAAGGACGGAGGCTTTAACGGGCGCTTATCCATGGACGACGCAAACGGTTCTGTCCAGATAGACGGTAATTTCAATGTTGCCAAAACAATCCCTGACTTTAACCTGAAGGCATCCGTAAAGAACCTGCGCCCTCACGACCTCCATCTGTCGGACAAATATGAGAATGCCAGTATTTCACTGGGCCTCACTGCTGATTTCACCGGCAAATCCATTGACGACATGAACGGGCGCATTTCATTGGACAGCCTGCAATTAAACGCTCCCGATGAAGGAGGGTGTTTTCTTGACAATCTGACTATTACAGCCGGACAGGTAAGCGGTGAAAAAGAGTTGCGCATAAATTCATCCTTCATGACAGCGGTGATACGAGGTGACTATTCCTACCACACCATTCCGGCCAGCGTGGTAAAGACGGTACAACGCTATATTCCGTCCTTACTGACTATAAAGGATAATATGCCTGAGCCTCACAATAACTTCCAGTTTGATATCTGCCTGGAAAATACCGAAGTGCTATCCAAATTATTTCAGATTCCATTGGAATTATACCTGCCGGCATCTTTAAAAGGATATTTTAACGACGGCGAGGAAAAGTTGCACGTAGAAGGACATTTTCCGGAATTCAGATACAATGGAACACGTTATGATTCGGGCGTTTTATTTTGTGAGAATCCTTCCGACCGGTTCAAATGTTCACTGCGAGGCGGTATGCTGATGAAAAGTGGTGCAATGCTTAACTTCTCGGTGGAAGCCAATGCCAAAAACGATCATTTGGAAACAACAATTAACTGGGGGAACAATACTGATGTGACTTACGGTGGTAAATTTGCCGCCGATACCCGTTTCTTCAAAACGGAAGGTCCCCACCCTATTCTTCAGGCAGATATAAACATACAGCCCACAAAAGTAGTGCTGAATGATACGGTATGGAACATTCATCCCTCGCATATCGCCATAGATTCGGGACGCGTATTCATTGACAATTTCCTGTTTGAACATGAGGACCAGTATTTAAGGATAGATGGTAAACTGACCAAGAAGGAAAGTGATTCCTGCCGGGTGGATTTGAGAAATATCAAGCTGGACTATGTACTGGATATTGTGCAGTTTGACGATGTAGAGTTCGGCGGACTTGTAACCGGAAAGGTTCATCTGAAAAGTGTCATGAAGAACCCGGTGATGCGGACCCGTCTGAATGTGCACAAATTCTGTCTGAACCGTTCTTTATTAGGAGAAGCCGACATTGCAGGTGTATGGGATAAGGAATTGGGCGGAGTACGACTGGATGCCCAAATAGCTGAAAAAGGAATTTCCTCCACTCATGTGACAGGGTATGTCTCTCCCAAGTTAAAAGGTCTTGATCTGTCGATTCGGGCAGATAGTACCAATCTGGGATTCTTACAACCTTTTATAGAAGGAATTTTCAGTGAAATAAATGGCCGTGTCAACGGAAATGTCCGTTTATATGGCGATTTCAAGCATTTGGATCTGGAAGGTGAAGTGAGGGCCAAAATGGATGCTAAAATTGATGTGTTGAACACCTATTTCCAAATCCGGGATGACTCCATACATATATCTTCGGGCAGTCTGGATTTCAGGAATGTAAAAGTCTATGACCGTGAGGGACATGACGGACTGGTAAATGGTTATCTGCATCACACAAAGCTGAAAAATCTGATGTACCATTTCAATATACGAGGCAACAACCTGTTGATGTACAATACCTACGAAGCCGGGAATATGCCTTTTTACGGAAAAGTATATGGTACAGGAAATGTGGTACTGGATGGTGGAAATAATGCGATGACAGTGGACGCTTCACTGACCACAGGCAACAATACCAGCTTCACTTATATAACCGGAGTAACCACGGAAGCAGCGAGCAATCAGTTTATCACTTTTGTAGACAAAACCCCCAAGCGCATTCACGATAATGTGGAAACCAATCTTTACCACCACTCTAATGTGCGTAAGACTAAAGAGGACGACGGACCTCCTATGGATCTCCGCATCAACATGTTGATAGAAGCAACTCCCAGCGCTACCATGAAAATTATCATGGATCCTGTAGCGGGAGATAATATTACAGCAACCGGAAATGGAAACCTGCAAGTGAATTTTTTCAATAAAGGTGATTTCCGTATGTTCGGTAGCTATGTCATAGATCAAGGTATGTATAAACTAAGCATGCAGGAAGTAATACGCAAGGATTTTACCTTGAAATCAGGTGGCACGGTGACTTTCTCAGGTGACCCTTATCAGGCGAATCTTGATTTACAGGCGGTATACACGGTTAATTCTGCTTCTTTAAGTGATTTGGTAGTAGATCCCTCGCGCAACCAAGGTACGGTGAAGGTAAACTGTCTGATGAATCTGACTGGAAATTTATCCAATCCGGATATTAAATTCGATTTGGAACTGCCCACTGTAAGCGAGGAAGACCGGGAATTGGTACGTAGTGCTACCAGTACGGAAGAACAAATGAATACACAGATTATTTATTTGCTGGGAATTGGTAAGTTCTACACCTATGATTATGCCAATAATGACCAATCCTCTAATGCGACCAGTTCTTTAGCCTTCAGTACACTTTCCGGTCAGCTGAACAATATGTTGTCCCAATGGATGGGCAATAAAAACTGGAACATAGGCGCCAACCTGAGTACCGGTGAAAAAGGTTGGACAGATGTGGAAGCAGAAGCTATGTTGTCCGGCAGGTTATTGAATAACAGGCTGATGATAAATGGAAACTTCGGCTATAAGGAGAATGTGATGGCAAATAGCAACTTCGTAGGAGACTTTGAAGCGATATGGTTATTGACAAAAAACGGAGATTTCCGTTTGAGAGGGTATAATCAGACCAATGACCGCTATTTTACTAAATCTACCCTGACCACTCAAGGAGTAGGCCTCATGTATAAAAAAGATTTCAATACTTGGGATGAACTGTTCCGCTGGTTCTTATGGAAAAGACGGAAAAGCTCGTTACAAAAACGAAGCGATGACTAATTAACCTATAAAGTTTATTTCATATCTTTGCGAAGTAAATTTAAAAATATGAATATGTCCTATTTACCCGCCGAATGGCATAAACAAAGTTTGATTCAACTAACGTGGCCCCATAAAGACACAGACTGGGCATACATGTTGGACGAAGTGAATGACTGTTTTCTTAAGATAGCTTATGAGGTTTTGAAACGTCAGAGTTTGTTGATTGTGGCTCCAGACCCCGATTCCATAAGAGATAGTATAGATAATTATGGAGCTGATATCCAAAAACTAGTCACATCAAAAATCAACACAAATGATACTTGGGCACGCGATCATGCTTTTATCACCCTGTTGAAAGAAGACGCTACTCCCCTGCTGCTGGATTTCTGTTTTAATGGCTGGGGAATGAAGTTTGCCGCAAATTATGATAACCAGATTAATAACGAACTGTATTTTCACCATCCTGTTCTGAAAGGTGAATATGTTTTCTGCCGGAATTTTATTTTAGAAGGAGGTTCCATAGAAAGTGATGGGAAAGGAAGCCTGCTGACTACAGAGCAATGTCTGCTGGCTAAAAACAGAAATGAAATGAACCGACAGGAAGTGGAGGATTTTCTAAAAGAAACATTTAACTTAAAACAGGTTCTATGGTTGAAACACGGTTATCTGGCAGGTGATGATACAGACAGCCATGTGGACACATTGGCACGTTTCTGTCCGGATGATACCATTGTGTATGTAAAGTGCACCAATGAAAAAGATGAACACTATAAGGAACTGGCAATGATGGAAGAAGAACTAAAAGCGTTCCGTACTTTGGACGGCAAACCATACCGTCTGCTTCCGCTACCTATGGCAAGTGCTGTTTATGATGAGGAACATCATCGCTTGCCGGCAACTTATGCCAATTTTCTGATAATGAATGAAGCTGTGCTTTATCCTACTTATGCTGATTCTGTGAATGATATGCGCGCCAAAGAAGTATTGGCTGAAGCATTTCCCGGAAGAGAGATAGTAGGTATTGACTGCACTGCTTTAATAAAGCAACATGGCTCGCTGCATTGCGTCACCATGCAATATCCCGAAGGTGTATATTAATAAATATATGTATGAAAAGAACGATTAAAGTAGGAATTATCCAACAGACATGCACTAATGATATCCGTCACAATTTGAGCAAACTGCACCACAATATAGAACAGGTGGCGGCAGCAGGTGCACAACTGGTTGTATTGCAGGAGTTGCACAACACCCCTTACTTCTGTCAGACAGAAGATACGGATATGTTTGATTTGGCAGAACCGGTTCCCGGTCCTTCTACCGGCTTCTACAGTGAGTTGGCTGCCGGATACGGTATTGTACTGGTTACTTCGTTATTCGAGAAGCGTGCTCCGGGGCTATATCACAATACAGCCGTCGTTTTTGACAAAGATGGCAGTATAGCAGGGAAATACCGCAAAATGCATATTCCCGATGATCCCGCCTATTATGAGAAATTTTATTTTACTCCCGGTGACCTGGGATTTGAACCTATTCAGACATCACTGGGAAAACTAGGTGTACAAGTCTGCTGGGACCAATGGTATCCCGAAGGTGCACGGCTGATGGCACTGAAAGGTGCTGAAATTCTTATATACCCTACAGCTATAGGTTGGGAAAGCACAGACACTCAAGAAGAGAAAATCCGTCAACTAGGTGCATGGGTAACCGTGCAGCGTGGACATGCCGTGGCAAACGGCCTGCCGGTTATCGCCGTGAACCGTGTAGGACATGAGCCCGATCCTTCCGGTCAGACTAATGGTATCCAATTTTGGGGTAATAGCTTCGTGGCAGGTCCTCAAGGAGAAATACTGGCACAAGCCAGCAATATGGATGAAGAAAATATGGTAGTGGAACTGGATATGACCCGTAGTGAGAATGTTCGTCGCTGGTGGCCTTTCCTCCGTGACCGGCGTATTGATGAGTTTGAAAATCTAACCCGACGCTTTATAGATTAAATACAAACGTTATCGTTATATAAATTCACATATTCGTTAAACAATTCATGGTTAAGGCTGTTTTAGTTATCAGAATATTCAAAAGATATTATTGATTTACTAAACAGCTTAATTATGAAAAAAGTATTATTTTTAGCCGCATTGTTACTTGTTTGCTTCAGCGGAGTGACAAATGCACAAACCAGAAAACAAAGAGAAGACGCTAAACGCGAAGCATGGAAGAAAGAACGTCAGGAAAAGAAAGCCTTGGAAGCTCAGCAGGACTCTGTATCCTACGTCCAAGCAATTAATGCTTTAAAAAACGGTTCTTTTGTATTAGAAGCTGATAACGTTGTATTCCGTAATGGAATAATGCGTTTTGTTTCCTCTAACACGAATTATGTGGAAGTAAACGATGGGCAAGGTATTATTCAGACCGCCTTTACTAATTTTGTGTATAACTGGAGCCCGAACGGCTTGGGAGGTGTCACGGTTCAAGGAAATGTGAACGGAATAAGTATGCGCCAGGATAAAGACGGTAATGTGTACTATAATTATGGAATTAATGGGATTGCCGTTTCGGCCACCGTTTCCATTGTACTGACTGGCGGAACCAATCAGGCCAGTGTTACTATAAATCCAAATTTCTCAGGCAATACGCTGACAATGAACGGATATCTGGTTCCCTATAACGAAAGTAGTGTATTCCAAGGAACAACATGGTAATTCATTAAGAAGATATGAGAAAAAGGAATGGGCATTTTCACTACCCATTCCTTTTTATTTATTATTATAGCATTGGAAATGTTTCTTGTCTGCTCATAACATTAACCGAGGTTGTGATTCCAATTCCAATAAAAACCTTTTAGCGGACAGTCCGCCTCCATATCCTGTCAGCGAGTGATCACTACCGATCACACGATGGCAAGGTGCAAAGATTGATATGGAATTTGCACCATTAGCATTGGCTACCGCACGAACTGCTTGGGGCATCCCGATATGCCTGGCCATTTCACCATAAGACATTGTCCTGCCAAACGGTATCTTTAACAGTTCATTCCATACTGTTTTCTGAAAATCCGTGCCCACAAAAAGAAGCGGCACACTAAATTCTTTGCGTTGTCCTGCAAAATACTCGTTGAGTTGCTCTATTGATTCTTCGATTATTTCTGACGTACTTATTTCAAATTCGGCACACAATACCCGCTTCAACCGTTGATTCACACGATCGCAGTGTTTTTCCACCTGCCAGTCACACAGGCAGAGTTTTCCGCCAAATGAACCGAGCAGCAACACTCCGCAGGGTGATTCATAACTCTTTATCTTGATCGTATTTTTCTCTTTCATACACTTTTTATATGCTTCCTTCATATGTTTATAAGCTGTTTCAGCTTATCGGACTACTTTAAACCAAAAAGACAAAGCGTAGCGAATTAGCTGAAACAGCATTCACTACGCTTTGTTCGGATCGTCCCGTTATCGGCCTTTTATACAATATCCTATATAAAAAGCGGAAAAAACTTACTTATCCTCTTTTATATCAACGACCAGATTCAACTCATCCAATTGTGATTGATCCAAAGCAGCGGGAGCATCCAACATCACATCACGTCCACTATTATTTTTAGGGAATGCTATACAGTCACGGATACTATCAAGTCCTGCAAACAAAGAAACCCAGCGATCAAGACCGTATGCCAAACCACCATGAGGAGGTGCTCCGTATTTGAATGCATTCATCAGGAAGCCGAATTGTTCTTGTGCTCTTTCCGGAGTAAAGCCCAAAATTTCAAACATCTTGGCTTGTAATTGTGAATCATGAATACGAATTGAACCACCTCCTACTTCTACACCGTTTACTACCATATCGTAAGCATCGGCACGAACAGCAGCCGGATCTGTATCCAACAAAGGAATATCTTCTTCTTTCGGATGAGTGAACGGATGGTGCATGGCCATCAGACGGCCTTCTTCTTCACTCCACTCAAACATCGGAAAATCAACAACCCACAGACAAGCAAATTTATTCTTATCACGCAGTCCCAGCTGACGTCCCACTTCCAGACGAAGTTCGCATAACTGCTTGCGGGTCTTCATAGCATCAGGACCACTCAGAATCAGGATCAAGTCACCCGGCTTGGCACTGAAAGCTTCCTTCATCTGCTGAAGTACTTCCTGTGAATAGAATTTGTCTACACTGGATTTTACATTGCCATCAGCTTCCACACGGGCGTAAACCATACCTTTCGCACCGATCTGAGGTTTCTTGACAAATTCTGTTAATTGGTCTAACTGTTTACGGGTATAACTTGCAGCGCCTTCCGCACAGATACCACCAATATATGCCGCATCATCAAAAACAGAGAAGCCATGACCTTTCATGATATCCATCAATTCCACAAACTTCATGCCGAAACGCAAATCCGGTTTGTCACTACCGTAATATTTCATGGCATCGGCCCATGTCATACGCAGAAACGGTTCGCTCAACTCGACTCCACGTAACTCCTTGAACAAATGTTTTGCCATTCCTTCGAAAGTGGAAATGATATCTTCTTGTTCAACAAAACTCATCTCACAGTCTATCTGAGTAAACTCAGGCTGACGGTCTGCACGAAGATCTTCATCACGGAAACACTTTACAATCTGGAAGTAACGATCAAAGCCGGAAACCATCAGCAATTGCTTCAGTGTTTGCGGAGACTGTGGCAGTGCATAAAACTGTCCCGGGTTCATACGTGAAGGAACAACAAAATCACGGGCTCCTTCAGGAGTAGAACCTACCAACATAGGAGTTTCCACTTCCAGAAACCCTTTACTGTCCAAATATCGGCGCACTTCCATTGTCATTTTATGACGAAGTTCCAAATTTTTACGCACACAATTACGGCGTAAATCCAAATAGCGGAACTTCATACGGATATCATCACCTCCGTCACTATTATCTTCTATCGTAAAAGGAGGAGTTACCGCTGAATTAAGTACATTCAATACCGATACGATAATTTCAATTTCACCGGTGGGAATATTCATATTCTTATTTGAACGTTCGTTCACTTCACCGGTTATTTGAATAACAAATTCACGCCCCAAGTGATTGGCACGTTCACAAAGTTCGGCATTCACCGCTTCGTTGAATACCAATTGGGTAATACCGTAACGGTCACGAAGATCGACAAACGTCATCCCTCCCATTTTACGTGCACGCTGTACCCAACCTGCCAACGTTACACTTTTGCCTGCATCGGAAAGTCTGAGCTCTCCGCAAGTATGACTTCTGAACATATATTCTTAAATTTAATCAATTGTTTGGCAAAGGTACGATATGTTTTCCATTGTACAAAACCGCCTACAAGAAAAAAAGTCCCGTAGCTGTATACCAACGGAACTTTTTTAATCTGGATGTACAGATCTCAATTCTTGAACATTTCAATGACATCCCTTAATTCTCCTGGAAATACTTCACCAGTTTTCTCCCACAACATCTTGCCTTTACGTTGGAGGACAAAGCTGGGAGCTATTTCTATTTCATAGGCATCGGCTACTTTCCGATTACTTTCTATATTGACTCTTACAATATTGACCGGTTTTTCAAATTCATGTAACAGCGGTTCAATCCATTCACAATGGGGAGACCAATCCGCATAAAACACAACCAGCAATAATGAGTCCGACTGGTTTACCTCTTCTATTTTTCCAGTTATATCCATTACTGTTTTCAATTTTAAATTATCCTCTACTTCCTAAACTGTTCACGTCAGGATTCAACTCTTTTACCGCTGCTTTCACCTGCTTCTTGGTAGGCTTACCAGTATTGGACACTTGTTCAACAGGAAACCGCTGACCACTATTCGTCAGCTCATCCTTTTGTTCCATCTTTTTCTTTTCTTCTTTACCCATATCTTCTCATTTTTAAGGTTTATGCTAATAATGCAACAAAATAGATAAAAAGATGGTTCACATAAAAAGTGAAAAAGGATGCCTGAAAATTATTCAGACACCCCCTTTACTACTACATTTAAAACTACGTGAAATTGAGATTATTATACTTTACGGTCGCAATAACGTTTGCATTGTACACAAATATCATACCCCAGCATAGCTCCAAGAATAAAATCCTGCTCGGGTGACAATTTGTTCAGTGGCTGATTCACTAGGAAACGAATGGCATTAATGCATTCTTTTCTACCGAAAAACAGGTTTATTTTATCATTTCCCACGGGCTGGATTATGTAATTAATCTTTTGATTGATCAGCCGTTTTACAGCAAAATCTTCATACTTCCTCTTGGTAGTATAGAGTACCATCTGACGTACTCCTTTTTTTAATTCATAAATATGATTCAGAAATACTTTCAATTCTACCGGGTTTATGTCTGAAGCTATCATAAGGCAATTGTCAAAATTACAGGTTCTTCTTTATTTCTTCAACCCAACTGTTAATACGTTCTTCAGTCTTGCCACTTTCGTTCACGTCATCAAGAGCCAAACCTACAAATTTCCCATCGATTATCGCTATAGAAGATGAATACGAATACCCATCGGCAGAAACTGCCCCCACAAAAGTGCAACCTGAATTCTTTAACTGGTCATATATAACTCCCATACCGTCACAAAATGTATCACAATAGGATTCTGAATCTCCACAGCCAAAGAGAGCAACTATTTTACCATTCAAATCTGCAGTCTTTATCATTTTAATGGCGTCATACCAATCATCTTGCAATTCACCGTCTCCCCAAGTAGAAGTCCCTAACAATAAAATATCATAACTTTCCACTTTTTCTGTGGTAATTTTACTTGCATCAATTACATCAACTGATGCCACACCTAATTTTTCAGCTATTGTCTGTGCGATGCTCTCACAAGTTCCAGTAGAGGAACCATAAATTATACCCATTTTTTTCATACAGCAAATCATTTAATTTGTTTGCTGCAAAGTAAAAGGTTTGAAAGAGATTCTGAAATACCTAGAAATAGTGATTTTAATAAAGTTCAAGAAACAAAACTCAGTTTTTGAAAACATAAACTTATAATCTGAAATTTAAGCATCCTAAAAGACTAAAGAAAGGGTCGTATCATTACTCAAGACAGAGTTTGATACGACCCTTTTAAGTGTTATAATTACTATCTGTAACTTTTAGGAGCAGTCATTTTCGTTTTGACACATTAATATGTTTTTAGAACCGATAAGCAGCTCCGAAATTAATAACCCCTTGGTCAAAATCATCAACCAATTGGTATCTGAATTCAACATTCATAGCCCAGTTACGTCCCAAAGCGAATTCCGCCCCAGCTCCGAGATTAACCCCGATACGGAATTCATTATGGTTACCCCCATCATCAACATGGACGTGGTCTCCATCCCAGTCAACATCCAAATCATGCATGTCAAACATCCAGTTGGACATGGTCAGACCAAACAGCGGATAAAGTTTGACACTTTGAGCTACCGGACAAAGATAGTGGAAGTTCACATTTAAATCCAACATACTTACATTGTCATTCTCAAAAAAATAATTGAATGAAGGTTCAATACGGAGAGGATTAGTGATATTGTACTGGTATTTAATTCCCAATCCAGCACTTTCAATTTCTGTTCCGTAACTTAATCCAAATCCAATTGCCTGTCTGCCTTTTTGAGCGTAGGTACTGCTCAACATGACAAACATCAGTCCTAAAAAAATAAAGATCTTTTTCATTTTTAAAAATATATAAGTGTGTTAATCGTCTTCATCGTCATCATCCCAATCATCATCATCATCGTGCCATTTATGATGTTTATGACGCTTGTGTTTTTTATAATGCTTGCGATGATGCTTATCATGATGGTCACAATAAGAGCAATAATGTTCACGCCAGCATTCGCTATGATAACGAATCCTGTCATAAAATGGATCATAGTACATCGACCCTGGTTTTATGCCTATCTCTACCAATATACGATTCCAGCCATTCCGGTGGTAACGCTTGTAATAGTCACACACCTCCCGCATATGCCTGCCGGAAGTCTTTGCTATTTCAAGAGCCAAACCGACATTCCCCCAATTACTACCACATCTTCTGTAATAATCATCCAATAATTGATTAGATATATTATATTCTACGCATAAACGTTTCCGATAGTCGGATAACTCCACAGCTGCATACTTGTTCGCCCTGCCTATGAACAGAGAAAGCCTGTCTTGTGCAAACATGGAACAAGAAATGACTATAAATAATAACAGTACTTGAATTCGTTTCATATTAAAACCATTTGGCAATAAAACTATTGAAATTGCAAATATAGATATAAAAAAGCAATACACAATTTTTTATGGAGAATTTAGATACTGTCTAATTTTACATTTTGATAAAAAAACTACTTCTTTTTTCCTTCCCAATGATTGTTTTAAATGGTTTCTTGCTGGCAATAATGATAAAATAACCTGCATACATGATGGTAAAGCGGCCTTTATACTATTTTCTGAATGTCTCTAACTTTTTCAACTACCTTACTGCTATTTTCTTACTTTCGCCAAGAACTGACATCGGTTGTGAAAATTATAATAAAACCCCTCTCAAAACCGTGCAAACCAGCACAGACTAGAGAGGGGGTATGAAAGAGTTTGCTTAGAATTTATATCCTAAAGTAATGCCTATATTTGCATTATGGGGGGCATCGCCATCCATTACCTTGCAAAAACCAAGTTGGGTATCAAGACCTACGAGAATCTTTCCGAACTCCACACCCAGACCAATGTTCCATCCTGCATCAAATCTGTTGTAATCCAGTCCGTCATCACCGAATGTGTCTATTTTGTCATCACCATTAATATGGATGCCTCCAACGGATGCGTCACCATCGAATTTAGCCTTACCACCTACTCCGCAAGCCAAATAAGGGCCTGTCGCGATGACAAGGTTGGTGTTATCTGCAATATTAAAACGAAACTGTACGTTAACAGGCAATTCAAGATAGAGCTGGTTAATTTTCACATCAGCATCAGCATCTATTATATTTCCGTCAAATCCACTTGAATATTTTGCCCCCTTTTGCGAAAAAAACAATGAAGGCTGTAAAGATATCATATCATTAAACTGATACTCCATCCCCACTCCGATACGTGCTCCGGGTTTAAATTCGGAGTGATCTGAATTCTCACCAATATAACTACTAAGGTTAAGACCAGCCTTTACATTAAAAGACACCTGCGAAAATCCCATAGTACAGATTAACGCAAACAATACGGTTAAAAAAACTTTTTTCATCACATTTATAAATTTAAATATTCAATTAATATCCAACAAACTGTGTGTAAAGACACTGTCACCTGAATTCATGAACAGTAAAAGAGCCGGAGATGTTTCCCACACTCCGGCCTACACACAATTCAAGTATTTATCGGTTAGTTCTCATGTATAGTACAGATACTTACACGATTCCAGTCCGGTTCTTCAAACATATTACCAACACCCTGACCTTCTGCTGCGATCCGGCTTTCGGCAATCTTATATCTCTTGACCAGCATATTTCTGACAGCTTCGGCACGTTGCCTTGCGATACGTGCGTTCACCTCTGCCTTTCCTTCCGGAGAAGCATACCCCTTGATAGATACAGTTGCAGCCTTGTGGTTTCTCAAATAAGTAGCGATACGTTCCACGTTAGGTATCTGTGAGGATTCTACCGAAATACCACCCTGACGGAATGTTACCACAGATTCCAATGTCTTTCTGTTATTAGTGATAGTATCTGTTACAATTGTGGGGCCCTGGTTTCTACAATCAGACAATTCTTTTTCCAATTCAGCTGTTTTCTGACTGGCCGCTTCCAATTCAGCATTCTTGTCCGCATTCTCCTGACGTAAACTGTTCACTTGCGCGTTCAGCGCATCCACTTCAGTTTGGTCATACAATTTGGCGAAAGATGCATGGTGCTTTCCGTTACTGCATGCAAAATGATATTTTAGTCCAGCAGTAATTTCCCATGCCGCACGGTTGGCATTAAAGCATGTATTTTCAAAGCCATTCGCATTCATATCATATACAAGAGCAGGCTTGAGACCAAGCGTCCATGCTTTTTCCTCTCCTAAATTGAAATTAAAATTCAAGCCCAACTTACTTGACATACTGTTCAGATCACCATCTCCATTCATGGAATAATGCAGCCATCCTATACCGGCAACCGTTTCCACTTCAAACAAACGTGGAGTGCCAAGATAACCTCCAAAAAGATTATTCAGATTGACAGTAGTCAACAGACTCAAATTCGTATTGTCAAAGGCTGTTTTACTGGCTGTCGTATTAATACTTGTCATGGCTTCAATACCTAATCCGAACACAGGCGTGACCTGTTTACCCAACCCGATGCCCCATGTGGCACGCATATTTCTAAAAAATGCACTGTGAGTAAGCGGACTGGTTACACCCGCATTGACCCCAACAGACCAGTTATCTGTAAATTTGACTCCTTCTACCGCTTTCTGAGCATAGATGCCGCTTGTAAGCATACAAGCTAAAATTGGCACAATAATCTTTTTCATATCTTGTTTAATTTAAAATAAAAACGCGCAAATATAACAAAGATTACATTTGTGTAATATTATAACATATGTTTTTTAACATAATTCTATTTTACTAAAGCTTTTCGATATTTATTAACTTAAACATATTATACAGGAAACATTTCTTTATAAGTATAGTTATAGAACGAAGAAAAAGCCAACTATAGCAGATATTTTTTTTACTAATTCTATTCAAAATCTGTTCAATCAAATCTTTTTATTTATACATTTGCAAAAACACTTTAGTGATTTAACTTCGTTTCTGTATTAATTGAAATATCGAACTCATGTTAAATAAAACCCCTCCTCGGCAGTCTTTAGACTGCTAAAGGAGGGGTTATCATGTTTACCTATTGAAAAATCAAGATAGCTTCCGCCAATCGTTTATTTTTCAGCACGTCCACCAGCTTGGATAGGCCAGTACAGATTCTGATACAAGTTACTGTTGTTCAAATCTCGGTCGGCAGAGCCTGTACGAATGTCTGTAATACCCAGAGGATAAAGATAATAAGCTTCACGCCATGTATATCCGTTGAGTAGTTCGTTGGTTTCCAATGTATTGATACTATACGGACGCACATACTTGCTCATTTCCTTCATTGACATGTTGGCATTGGCGGAACCGTCGGCAATAAGCAAGTCACGTGGATCATCTTTGTCGTTAGGGTCTGTCTTGAAGTGCGTGTACATCTCATCCCAGAAGTTTACGCCTTCAGGAACCCATTTGGTCGTGATGAGGCGGTCGAAAGAACGCCAGCGAATCAAGTCGGCAAAACGGAATCCTTCACTGAACAATTCCTGCATACGTTCACGGCGGATATTGTAAAGTGTCTTGTCTACCTGCTGTGTACCCGAATAAACTCCGAAGTCACTTTCTTTATTCAAATCAGTAGCTGCAATGGTTTTCTCGAAATCATCGCTTACGCCGGCGCGCTGACGTATTTTCCTCCAATAGCTTGCGGCGGTAGCATCCAGCCTTCCGTTCTTTTCATAGCAGGCTTCCAGGTAGTTCAGCATGCCCTCAGCCACACGGAATGCCGGGCAGGCATTGGTGCCTTGCTGTTCGTCGCTCTTTCCTTGACTGTAGTCATACGCATAGAACTTGCGTGACTGATAGCCGGAAATCATACGGGTCTGAGCTTCTAGGGAAATCAAGTTGGGAAAATCAAATGTGTCACCCACTTGTTCTTCCCCGGCATCGGGGTCAGAGAATACCAACGTGCTTTCACCCCATACGAAGAGCTGTAGACGCAAGTCTCTGTCGGTCTTTACGTCATCAATAGTCTTGTCGCCTTTGTACTGGTATTGTCCTCCGGTTGCGTAGATAGGCAGTCCGTCTTTCATGAGGAATGATTCGATGAACGGACGGGTATAGCCGCTTCGGGCACCGATTCGTGAACGGTAGATGGCATTGTGCTTGATGCCTAGATCAAAGTTATATTCTTTCCACAACAGAACTTCGGGGACATCTTTCAGGCTCGGTTGGCTGAACATTTCAAAATAAGGATTCCATCCTTCAATCTGTCCGATTTCCGGCTGTAACACTCCATTGTTTGTGGTCAGTTCAGTTGTACCTACCGCCAATGTGGCAGCTTTCATGGCCTCGTCCAGGAAAAAATCGATTTCCGCTTCAATGTTAAAGGTCTTTCCTTGGTTATAAGCCATCTTGGCACCCGGCCAGTTAGCATCGCCCGGCACGCGGCCTGAACCTTTGTGGTATTTCTCGAAAGTAGCTTCAAACAAGGCAACGCGTGATTTCAAGAGAGCGGCTGTCTGCTTGTTTACACGTTGACCCTTAAAGTGGTCACGGTCATACAGACGTTCGATGGCTTTATCCAAATCGCTCAAGATGAAACGGACAACTTCATTGCGTGGAGCCCGTTTGCTATTTTCTACAATTACCTCGTTGTTATCTTCCAACACTTCAGTAACAATGGGAAGGTCTCCATATAAAGCCAACATGCGGTAGTAAGTCAATGCACGGAAAAAGTAGCCCTCACCGATGTAGTTCAGGATTAACTTGTCGTCGCCTTCTATTTCACCGGCTTCATTTCTTGCTTCGGATGTCTTCAAGAAATAGTTGAACGCACGTACAGTTCCATACCATCCCTGCAATTGCTTTCCACCGGACACCTCCCATTTGTCGGGAACAAAAAGCTGTGTGTTTCCTCCTCCTACTACCTGAATGTCTGTATTTCCGTCGGAGCGGGCAATTCCATCATCGTAACCTCCGCCATGAAACATGGCACCGCTGAACGGGTTCTGTAATTCACCATAGTAATTAATCATGTAAGCCCCTAACTGATCGGCTGTCTTGTAAAAAGAGTCGGGAGTAATTTGGCTCACAGGGTCAAGGTCAAGCAAATCGTTGCAGGATGTAACCGTCAACAATGTACCTCCCAACAAAAGGCAAGCGCCTACGTTTTTTATATTTAATTTCATAATAATCTTCAGTTAACAAATTTAAAAATTCAAATTTACACCAACAGAAATGGTACGCTGCAAGGGGTAAGTTTTACCACTGGTTCCGTAGCCGTCGTAGCTTCCGAATACTTCCGGGTCATAGACGCTTGACAGTCCGGTAATGGTAAACAGATTGTCGCATGAAAGATAGATACGGCAGTTGCTGATGCCGGCTTTTTCGGTAATGTGTGTCGGCAGGGTGTAACCCAACTGGATGTTCTTGCAACGTAGGTAAGAAGCTTTCTGCATATAGGCATCTTGAGCCTGTTGGTTTTTCGTTTCATTGAAGTAGGGTTTCGGATAATAGGCATCGGTATTTTCAGGAGTCCAGTAATCCATGTGTTCTTCAAAGCAGGCTGCTTGCCACATTCCGGATCCTGCGCCCCAAAAATAAGGGTCACCTGCGTCAAACATCCAGTCACGTTTCAATACCCCTTGGAAGAAGATAGAGAAATCAATGCCTTTCCAGGCTGCATCCAGATTCAAACCTACCCGATAACGCGGTGAGTTGTTTCCGATGCGTTTCAAGTCACCGTGATTTTCCAAAGTGCTGGCACCTGGGGTTACTTCTCCTTCACCGGTCAAGTCCTTGTACTTCACGTCACCTGCCTGCCATTTGCTTCCCCAGTTTGGCTTGTTGCTTGTCAGCCATTCTTTCATTTCTTCATCGCTTTGTGCCAGTCCTACACTAGTATATCCCCAAAGTTCTCCCAATTCTTTACCATTATAGTAGCCGTAGATTCCTTGGTTTCCGAACTCACCGTCGAACGGATAAGATATGATTTTAGACTTGTTGTCGGAAAGGTTGAAGCGGACACCGTACTTGAAATCCTGAATCTGGTCACGCCATCCGATTTCCAATTCCCAACCGGAGGTACGCATGTTGCAGTTGTTTGTTTTCGGAGCATCAGTTCCCAGCATGGAACCCAATACCGGAGCAGGACCAATCATATCTTTGGTTGTTCTGCGGTACCAGTCGAATGTAGCGGTCAGTCGGTTGTTGAAAGCGGCCAAGTCAAAACCGATGTCCCAAGTCTCGACGGTTTCCCAAGTCATGGTTGAGTTGACGATTCCGGGCAGACTTGCGGTGTTGACACGTTGACCATCAATTAGCCATCCGCTGTTTGCCGTACCGGTGCCTTGCTGCTGATAGAACGGATACCAATCCCAGAACGTTTCATATTTGGAGCTGGTATTACCCAATTGTCCCCATGAAGCACGAATCTTGAATGTTGAGATAGCATTGCTCAATGGTTCGAAGAATTTTTCGCGAGCCATATTCCAACCTAATGAAACAGATGGGAACCAAGCCCAGCGGTTGTTGGAGAGGAAACGTGAAGAACCATCATAACGGATGTTGAACTCAGCCAGGTATTTTCCATCGTAGTCATAGTTCAAGCGAGCAAAGTAACCGGCAGTTGCGCGGTTCCAGTAGCCGTCTCCGGTCTTCATGTTTTCCTGAGCTTGGCTCAAAAATGGTTTGTCGGTAGTGGTAAGTTTGTCTCCCCTTCCCCACAGATTATCCTGATCGTAACGTTCGTAGTTCAAACCGACCATAATCTTTCCGTTATGCAACCCAAAGTTACGGGTATAGTCTGTATACACATTCACCGCATAATAGTTCTGGCGGAAGCGGTTGTCGTATACATTTGAAACAGTTCCATATCCGGAGTCACGTAGGTAGGGATTTCCGTCAATATCATAAGAATAAACGGGAATCTTACTGGTCGTTTTCTTTTCATTTGAAGTACGCATTGCTCCTTCTGCATAGATGTTCCATCCTTCAAGCGGAGTGATGGTAAACTTCAATTGCTGGGTGAACCAGTCTTTGTGTTCGGAAGTTACACCTCCGTCTTCCAGCTCGGCAATTTCCATTCCATCCATCCAATGGCCATTAGGATCAATAGCCGGACAGGTCGGCCAGCGGCGGGCAATATTGTGAAAGAACAAACCAGTTAGATATTGGGGCTTTTCATAGTCTGTACGAGTCCATTTGGTGTTGTAGTCCAAACGAATCCAAGAAGCAATCTCAGCTCCGATTTTGCTGTTTACGGTATAACGATCCAGTTCGTCATGTCCGTGGCGAATCAAACCATTCTGTTTCAGGAAACTGCCGCTGACAGACCAGTTGATTTTTTCGCTACCGCCGCTTAAACTGATATTATGCTGGGTAGAGGGAACATTTTTCTTGTAAAACTCGTCAAACCAGTCGGTATTGGCAAAGGCACCTCCATAGTTGTTCCATTTCTTGTTGTTCAAGTTTGCTGTAGTACCATAATATTCCGGCTGGGTAGGATCATTGAATTCTCCGCGCTGGAATTTCAGAATCTTTTCCATCTGCTCTTCATTAAACTGAGCCTGTCCTCCGTTATTGATGGAAGCAGCATTAAAATAAGTGGCAAAACGATAAGAATCTACCATATCCGGAGTCTGTGTAGCTGTGCTGAAGCGCACATCACCCGAGTAGTTTACTCTTACCTTGCCCGCTTTTCCGCTTTTTGTGGTTACCAAGATGACACCGAATGCGGCTCTCGAACCATAGATAGATGCTGAAGCTGCATCCTTTAATACAGATACACTTTCTACATCATTGGGATTCAAGGTATTCAAATCTCCTTCGATTCCGTCAATCAAAATCAAGGGCTTGTCGGTAGATCCGGAACCTATAGAACCTGCACCACGGATATTGATGTTCATTCCAGAGTTCAAGTCACCACCGTTTCCACCTACAGTTAAGTTCAATCCAGGAACAGCACCTTGCAGTGCTTGTGTAACATTGGCTACCGGACGCGATTCAATGACTTCGGCTCCTACCATACTTACGGCACCGGTTACATTTACTTTCTTCTGTGTACCATAACCCACAACAACTACCTCATCCAACATTTCCGAGTCTTCCTTGAGGGTGATATTCAAAGGAGAACCATTCCATTTTACTTCCAATGTCTTGTATCCTACAAAAGAAATTTTGATAGTACTTCCTTTAGGCACATTGGAAAGGCTGAAATTACCGTCCAAATCGGTAATTGTTCCATTTGTAGTTCCATCCACTGTTACAGAAGCTCCGATAACGGCTTCTCCACTTGCATCTTTTACTACACCCGTACATGCCCCATTCTGTTGCACTGACTGTATTCCTGTTACAGGGGCAGGATGGACTGCATAAAGAGACCCGACCGGAAAGCCAGCGCATATCAGCATCACACTGATAATCTTTTTTCTCATAAAAATTAGTATTAAGGATTAGTAATCATACGAATTAATGATTTTTCCTATATCTTAATTCGCAATTTAAATATCTGATTTGGCTAATGTTTTTCACGTTGTTGAAAATAAAAGTGTTATACGTGTATTCTTATTCATATTCATAGTATCGTAATGTAAAAACGCCTTGTGGCAGGTTTTTTTGGGTTTAATTCTTGTTGTTTTTATTACATTTTCTTCTTATGAAAGAAAACTTATGCAAAAATAATAAAATACATGGAAGATATTTAAAAAATAAATAAAAAAGTAGTGTTATTTAGCAAAAATTAAAAAACAAATCCCTTTTTAAAAAAACTTTTTGCTTTAAATCAAGTTATGCAAGTGTCTAATTTATTTCTTTCTTGTTTCAAAGGAATATAATGAAATTAGAGTAACTTTAAGCTTTTGGATTCATTGTTTGGAGAATCTGCTTCTTTGTATGGGAAAAATGAGTTGGGAGTTGCATAGGCTTTTATACTGAAGAATGATACTACTTCTGAATTTGACTTCTGATTTTAGAAATTGTTTAAAAACAGTTCGGTTAGCTGTATGATAACGTGAGTTCGATATAAAATCAAAAAATAGAAAATGGTCCATCATTGACAAAATTTACGTCAATGGCGAGCTTCTTCTCAAAAAAGCAGTATACTGCGATAGCTGACGAAGAGTTGACTATAAAGTTACTGAATGAACGATGTCTGGAATTTCGATCTGTACAATATTCTTCAGTTCATCATTGACCGCTTCAATCAAGGCTCTTCTTCTGAGCAGAATCTTATCAGCTATACTTATCAGTAAATTCTTCATGTTGCTTTTACTTTCGTAACAAACAGAACACCGTTAAGAAAAAGATTTTCAAACAAAGCCTGTCTAATATTTCCTTTATCTGCACATAGTTTTTCCTTGATATTTTCCAGAAACTCACTCTATTTCAATGGCTCATGATCATCTACATTTCCAAGTGTAAACATGAAATTAAGGATTTTACATTTATTATTGATAATCAGGTAAATATATTAATCCTAATATAGAATTCACATTAAAATATGATTTACTGTTGTATGATACGTTTTTATAATATAGCATGATTATTCAGTTAAAGGTCAAAATTAATAAAGCTGCACTTTATGGAATAACGTCCGTTTTTTTGCTATTTTTTATGTAAAGAAAAGGATTGTACAACTTTGTTAGAGCTAACAGGTGAATAGACTATGATAAAACAGAACGGACAGGAAGCTACAATCAGGCAATAGCCATTCGTCCATCCCCCCCCCAAAAAAAAAATTGTGACTACAATTGCTTAACAGAGGGGATTTGAACTGCCACTACAATCTACACAGGTTGCCTTTGGGGTGTTACCCAATAGCGATGTAAGATTATTTTCTTCCAACAATTCATTGATATTGGAGCTAAAAAATAACTGATACTATTCACCGAAATCCCTAGACAGCTCTTTTCTGACATTCATACTTTCAGAAAAGAAAGCCAAACTTATATATAAGGAATTCGATATTTAATGAATCCAACAAACAATTTACTCCTCCCAAAAACTAGCCTTCAATGTTTAATATTATTAACATATCTCAAAAAGAACAAAAAAAACAACATATAGCGAATTAATTTTTAAAAATATCATTTTTAATTAATATCTTAAAGTTGACAATCTAATTAAGAACTCATGGGAACATTAGGATGTATCAATGACATGCTACAACGCGATAAGGAAAATCGGGAGTTGCGCAAGCGGAACCGGGAGAGGCTAACAGATACTTACCATCGGTTGCTAGATAGCGAGAAAAATACAGACCTCTCTCAGATGACGATAGAAAAGATGGAAGATATCCGCAGGAAAACCTTGGAAAAAGAAGAACTGGATAAGGCAGCCTATTTTAAGACAATGCTTTATTTAGCTTTAGGAATGGTATTGATTCTTCTCTTGGTATGGTTGCTTGTGGGGTGTAGCGGTAAACCGTCCAGCAACAATCAGCCTGCGGTAAAGAGTGATTCAGCTTCGATTACACAAGGCGCTCAAACAATCTCCGTTCATACCCAAGACACGATCTGCCATCTTCCTGTAGCTACTCAGAGTGTAAAGGATTCTGTGTTTACAGAGCAAGAACTGCAAAAGATACAGAATGAACTGCGAAAACGATATGCGCGTTCAGAAATAGAGGGCACTCGATTAGACGGCAATATATCTGGATCGGGCATAAAAGGTAATCATCTTGTTGTAAATTTATGTCTAAACTATCCGGAAGCCAGAGCCGTTTTCCGTAAGAAGGTCATGGACTCACCCGCTATCCGTTTTGAAGGACCCATAGAACCAACACCCAACAATCAACGATACACTTCCGACACTTTGGGCATCCATTTATATCCTGAATTCTCTGCATACCCATACACGGCCATCAAACCTGACAAACGATTTCTGTTTAAAGCTGACCTTAACCCGAATGTCCTGCCCAACCGACCGGGCAGATACAGGTTCTTCTATGAGGTGGAATTAACCGATAAAAAACAGAAAATTATGCTCATGACCGAATTCCGGCTGGCAGACATCAAAGAAGCTGTTCGTGATTCTTCCGATGTAATCAGCGTGGAATATAGATGACTATAATAATAACAGCAGATGCCAAGCATCTTACGAATATTGTATGTTTTCGAAATACCTTTGTTTTCACAAATTGTTTTTGCCTATGAGAAGCGGTATTGTATTTTTGATATCCTTTTGCCTTCTTTCAACCACTTGCATTCAGCAACGACAGAAGTTGGAAACGAAAGAATGTTCTACCACCCAAGCCGACACCTCGTTTATTGTGGTGGACTCCACCTTATTACTATATTTAAAAAAGAATACTTCCGATAAAGAAATTTATGCCGTATTGGAAGAACGACCTGAATATCCGGGTGGCATGAAGGAAGCTATAAAATATATACAGACCCACATTCAGTATCCTCCTGCTGCCATATACAAGAAAATACAAGGGAGAGTTTGGATAGAGAGTGTCATTGACCGCAACGGAAAAGTTGTACAGCCTAAAGTAGCATACAGCGTCCATCCCCTGTTAGACCAAGAAGCACTCCGCATTGTAAGAATGATGCCAGACTGGAAGCCGGGGAAACTGAACGGAGAGACCGTGAAAGTAAAATACGTTTTTCCTGTAACCTTCCGTCTTGAAGATCATATGGTCCTTGTTGATGAGGGTCCCAAGCGTAATCCGAATGATACGGGAGCTGTAGAAATTGAGTATATTCCTCCCGTAAATTTCGATTCAGTTATCATTTCAGTACAAGCCATTATCTTACGTATAAAGGTGAATACATTTTTTATCGGGAGGATAAGCAAAAAAGATTACATGAAATATACTGTAAAAACATAGACAAAGAGTCTGTGGCCCTTCAGGTGGAAAGAGGGAAGGAAGCCGAAATCGGGATTGATTTACCGAAGAATGCTCAGCCGGGTGATTACCTCTTGAAAATTAGAGTTTATGATGAAAACGAAACTTGCTTTTACAACATATATCAATGGTTTGAAGCCTACACTTCACAGCAGGTTTCAACCAGAGAAAGACCTATTCCTGTAGGACCTGCCAATTGCAAGAAGGTTTTCCCTGACGAAGAAGATGTGTTTGATGTCGTGCAGCATATGCCCGAGTTTCCGGGTGGTATGCTTAAATTGATGGAATTTATCAGACAAAACATACAATACCCTCAGGCTGCCAAGCAAAACAAACTGGAAGGCACAGTTATCATGCAGGTGGTTATCGACAAAGATGGAACGGTGACCCAGCCTCGAATTCTTCGCAGTGTCAACCCCGTTTTAAGTGCGGATGCTGCATTATGTGAAGAGGCACTTCGCATTGTTTCGATTATGCCCAAGTGGAAACCGGGTCATCAACATGGAGTGAACCTCAAAGTGAAGTATACATTCCCTATCAAATTTGAAATACCGGTTAATTAACTGTCTGAAGAAGGTAATTGTAAACAGATTTAAATATAAACAAAAATATAAAGAATTCTGATATTGAATTTAAAAAAACTGTCATCATGAAAAACTTTTTACTATTTGCTACCGGAATAAGTTTCTGTATCTTTATCAGTTGCCAACAGACTTCATCCCACAAACCTTTTGTAGAATTATCTTCATTGGAACTTTCGGAAGAAGAGATGCCTATGGTATCCATCAGTAATGACTTTGCTTGCAGTTTTTTTCAAAAGATGAATGAACAGGAGAAAGGACAAAGTTTTTTCATTTCTCCTCTGAGTGCCCAATTCAATTTAGGGATGGTTGCCAACGGAGCCTCAGGAGAGACTTTACAAGAAATAGAATCTGTACTTTCTGCATCTGGAAGCAAGCTTCAATCTATCAATAGCTACTTTTTAAAACTGATGAACAATCTACCTCAATTAGATTCTACGACTATCTTCCAATCAGCCAATTCCATTTGGATTCATGACGAGTCACCTATAAAGGCTACCTTTCAACAAATTAATCAGAAGTATTTTCTTGCAGAAACACAGAATCTAGACTTTTCAGATCCTAAATCAACCGATATTATAAACCAATGGACAAAAGAACAAACTCAAGGACGTATCTCTAAAATCTTGGATCAAACTATGGGTAATTGTATTCTCATCAATACGTTGTTCTTCAAAGGTGGATGGATTTTCCCTTTTGATCCGGCTGAAACCCGGCAGGAAAACTTTTATCCTGTGAGTGGAAAGAAGCATCCGGTCAGCATGATGCACCTGTCTGATCAATGGTTTGCTTTTCATAAAGCGGAATTGTTTGAAATGGCTACCCTCCCTTACGGAAATGATTCGTATGCCATGACAGTGATTCTTCCCAAGAAAGGTGTATCCATTGACTCCTGCATAGCCACATTTAGTGAAGCCAATTGGAAAGCATGGCTGTCCGCATCAGATAGTATAAGTTGTATGCTGGACCTCAAATTACCTTCTATCAAGTTGGATTACAAATCCAACATCATTCCTACCTTCCAGAAAATGGGCATCCATGATGCTTTTAATGCAAATTGTGCAGACTTTTCACGTATGACAGATATGCCTGCTTATATTTCTGAAATCGAACAATTTACCCGATTGGAAGTAACGGAAACAGGCACAGTTGCAGCAGCAGCGACTATTACAAATGTTGTTTTTGAATCAGAAATAGTGTCAGAGATTACACCTTATCCATTCCATGTCAATCGTCCATTCTTGTTAGTTATCCATGAAAATAAAACAGGTTTAATTTT
>PPYF01304105.1_pt1 | contig 30030 bp, 27 predicted proteins | sample 1559871 | NCBI WGS metagenome assembly PPYF01 (sample SAMN08240021, study PRJNA423297) | Human gut metagenome, whole genome shotgun sequencing project.
AACGTAAACAAAGCGTCGAAGCCCACTTCCTCCACCAGAGAAACGGTGTCCATGGCTTCTGCCTCCGTCTCACCGGGGAAGCCGATGATGACGTCGCTGGTCAGCACCAGACCGGGCATCACCTTTTTGGCATAGTTGATCTCCGCCAGGTACTGTTCCCGGGTGTAACGGCGGTTCATCTCCTTCAGTACCCGGTCATTGCCGGACTGGAAGGGCAGGTGCAGCTGCTTTGCCACATGGGGGCATTTGGCCATCACGTCAAAGAGCCGGTTGGTGGCGTCCTTGGGATGGCTGGACATGAAGCGGATCAGGTACTCGCCGGGGATCTTGTCGATGTCCTCCAGCAGATCCGGAAAGTGGTAATCCAGCCCCAGGTCGTTGCCGTAGGAGTTGACGTTCTGGCCCAGGAGGGTAATGTCCTTGTACCCGGCCTCCACCAGCTCCCGGACCTCCTGCAAAACGCACTGGGGATCACGGCTGCGCTCCCGGCCCCGGACATAGGGCACGATGCAGTAGGAACAGAAATTGTTGCAGCCGTACATGATGGAAACCCATGCCTTCACGCCCTTTTCCCGCACCACAGGGATGCCCTCGGCAATGGTGCCGTCCTCATTGTCCACGGCGAAGACCCGCTTCCGGGTCTCATAGACCTGCCACAAAAGCTCCGGGAACTTCCACAGGGCATGGGGGCCGAACACCAGATCCACATGACGGTAGGATTCCTTCACCCGCTGAGAGACCCGCTCCTCCTGGGCCATGCAGCCGCACAGGCAGATCACCTGCTCCGGGTTTTCCTTTTTCGTGTGGGTGAGGATGCCCAGATTGCCGAAGACCCGCTGTTCCGCGTGCTCCCGGACGGCGCAGGTGTTCAGGATCACCAGATCCGCCTCTTTGGGGTCCTCCGTGAAGGTGAAACCGCAGTCCGCCAGCATCCCCATCAGCTTCTGGCCGTCCGCTACGTTCTGCTGACAGCCGAAGGTGTCCACGCAGGCCACGGGATGGGCTTCCCGGGCAGTGAACATTTCCTTGATCTTTGCTTCAAATTCCCGCTGACGCGCCAGCGCGTCCTCGGACACCAGTACATTTTCACGCTTCAAATGGTATATCCTCCTAAAGTTATCTGATAAAATGAGTGGCGATCCGCTCTTCCTTTTCCGGGAGACCGAACTGCTCCTTGCCCAGCGCGATGCTGCGCATCAGGAATGTCATGTTCCGGGCCAGAGTCCGCATGGTCTGAAGCCCCTCGCCGTCCTGCTCCGCTTCACCGGGCGTCCGGCCGTGAATACTGTTCCAGTATTGGCTGGAGGCCACAGGCATCCCGGAGATGGTGAAATACTTGTTCAACTCATCAAAGGTGGCGGAGCAGCCGCCCCGCCGGGCGCAGGCTACGCTGGCACCAACCTTCATGGTCTTATCAAAGGATGTGCTGTGAAACAGCCGGTCCAGACAGGCGATCAGCGTGGCGTTGGCGGAGGCGTAATACACCGGACTGGCAATCACCAGACCGTCGGCCTCCTGAAACTTGGGGGCCAGCTCGTTTACTCCATCGTCAAAGACGCACTTGCCGGTCTTGGCACAGGCGCCGCAGGCCACGCAGCCCCGGATGTCCCGGTTTCCCAGGACCACCGTTTCCACATCGACGTCATTCTCCTTGAAAATCGCTTCCATTTCCCGCAGGGCCACGGCGGTGTTGCCGTTGGCATGGGGACTGCCGTTGAGCATTAAAACCTTCAGGGACTTCATATTTCGCACTCCTTTCAGAGCCCCGGCCTTATGTGTTTATCCACTTGAAGCCGGGAGAAAAAGCACATAACTTAACTAAAATATCATAGCATAAAAGCTCCCGGAACACAAGAAAAAGGGAGGACAAAAGTCCTCCCTTTTCTGGAATGCAGTTTGTTACGGCAGGTAGTTCAACGGGTTTTTCGCCACGCCGTTGTACCGCACCTCAAAATGGCAGTGGTTGCCGGTGGAGTTGCCGGTGGAGCCGGCCCGGGCCACCTGCTGGCCCTTGTAAACGTGCTGCCCCACGCTGACGGTGAGACTGGAGTTGTGACCGTACCGGGTGACGTAGCCGTTGCCGTGGTCGATCTGTACCAGATAACCGTAGCCGCTCATCCAGCCGGAGTAGGTCACGGTGCCGCCGTCGGCGGCGTAGATGGGTGTCCCTCTGGGGACGGCGATGTCGATGCCCTTGTGGTTGGTGGAGCCGATGCCGCCGGGGGATTTCCGCCCGCCGAAGTAGGAGCTGATCCGACCGCTGGTGGGCCAGCGGAAGCTGCCGGTAGGCATCCAGGTGGGCCGGACCTTGGTGCCCCGGAGCCGGTATTCGGTGACAGGCTCTTTCAAAGTCACGGAGGAGAGAATGGTCCGCTCCGTTTCCTCACCGTTGACATAGGTAGCCTTAGCCATCACGTCCGCCTTGCCGTATTCACCCTTGGAGGTCACCTTATAGTCGCCCTGATAGAGGTCAGCGCTGTCGGTGTACTCAATGTTGTAGGACACATCATCCAGATACCGTTCCTGCTTTACCACAGTCATGGTCAGGTAGGGGACAGAGGCGGACAGGGTCAGCACTTCGCCGATCTGGAGCTTATTGATGTTGTAGCCGGGGTTCAGCGCCAGCAGCTCTGCGGAGGTCATGTCATTCTTGGCGGCGATCTGAGACCAGGTATCGCCCTTTTTCACCTCGTAAGTGACCTCGGCCGTCTTGGTGCTGTAAAGCAGTTCCGCAATATAGCCCAGATTCATGATCTCACTGGTGGGAACGTACTCCTGCCGGATCTCAACATCCTCTGCAAATTCACAGGAAATGGTATCTTCATCGGAGGCCGCCTTCTGCAGCTGGTCCAGCAGTTCCTCCAACGCGCCCTCGTAGGGAGTGGCGCCGATGCGCACATCGTTGACATACAGGCAGTATGCAGAGGTCACAAGACCGATCTCGTCGGAAAGCTGGTCCTCGTATACAGCCTTATCCTCAATGTCCTGACGGAGCATCCAGCCGGAATCGTATTGCAGCAGGGAATCGTCGATGGTGTAGGTCTCTCCCAGTGTCCGGGAGGTGATGCTTTCCAGATCCTTCCGGACGGTTTCGGCTTCCGATTTGGAAGCCAGCCGTCCCAACACCTGCCCGTCATAGGAGACGGTGGTGCCGATGGTGAAGAAGGAACAGAACAGGATAATGCCTGCCAGCGCACAGCTTCCTCCCAGGAACATCAGGGAGTGGAGGCGCTTTTCCTTTTCAAACCAGACGGAGAATCTGCTGGTGCGGAGGTTCCGCTCTCTGCGGCGGCCCAGCAGGATCTCCCGCAGCCGGCTGGCAGCGGAGGGCAGCAGCCCCCAAAGCATCAGTAGGAATTGCAGAGGCTTCCGGTTGGACTCCGGGAACCGATGGGCCTGAGCCTCCCGGACAACCCGGCGGCAGCGGCGGCCAAACCAGCGGACCTTCTTTCCGGCCCGGAAGCGGAGTTTGCCCCAGAGGTCTTCGGGCTCAGCGGGAGCGCGCCGCTTTCTGCGGGGTCTGGGCGCTTCCTGGGTCTGTTCCGCCTCTGCGGGCCAGTCCGGCAGATCATAAGGCTTTTTGGTGTTTTGACTCATAATGCTCCTATCGTATCGCGGGCAGATGCCCTTTAAAAATTTGTGAACCATAAAAAGTAACAAATTGTTACCGCTTTATATTATCCCTTTTATATTCGCCCGTCAAGCAACTTCTGGCTTTTTGGCATATTTTTATGTATTTTAACGATGCTTTTTTGCCGAATTTCGTGGTTGACACGCAAAAATCGGAAAAAATTACGTCCCAATTCGTCACTTTTTTCATTGACCCCGGCTGCGGACCGTGTATAATAAAGGGTGGAATTGAAACCCCGTTCCCTGAATTAAAAACTGGAGGAATCAACATGTTTGAATTTCTGATCAAAAAGCTGAAGGCGCATCCCCGCAAGATCGTCTTTACCGAGGGCACCGATCCCCGCATCCTGGAGGCTTCCGCCCGTCTGCTGTCCGGTACCTTCCTGACTCCCGTTCTGGTGGGCAACGCCGACGAGATCACCAAGGCTGCCGAAGAGGCCGGCTTCAACATCCGCGGCGCTGAGATCATGGACCCCGCCAACTTCGCTGACATGGACAAGATGGTGGCCCTGATGGTGGAGCTGCGCAAGGGCAAGATGACCGAGGAGCAGTGCCGCAAGTCCCTGTCTCAGGCCAACTACTTCGGTACCATGCTGGTGAAGATGGGCTATGCCGACGCTCTGCTGGGCGGCGCTACCTACTCCACCGCCGACACCGTCCGTCCCGCCCTGCAGATCATCAAGACCAAGCCGGGCAGCAAGATCGTGTCCTCCTGCTTCATTATGGTCCGTCCTTCCGCCACCGGCGAGAACGAGGTCCTGGCTATGGCTGACTGCGCCATCAACATTAAGCCCACCGAGGATGAGTTGGTGGAGATCGCCGTTGAGACTGCCCGTACCGCCAAGGTCTTCGGCATTGATCCCAAGGTGGCCTTCCTGAGCTACTCCACTCTGGGTTCCGGCAAGGGCGAGGACGTGGACAAGATGCGCAACGCCTGCGAGAAGGCCAAGGCTGCCATGCCCGACGTTCCCGTGGACGGCGAGTTCCAGTTCGACGCCGCCGTGTCTCCCGTGGTGGCCAAGACCAAGCACATCACCAGCTCCGTGGGCGGTCATGCCAACACCTTCATCTTCCCCGACATCAACGCCGGCAACATCGGCTACAAGATCTGCCAGCGCATGGGTAACTTCGACGCTTACGGCCCCATCCTGCAGGGTCTGAACGCTCCCATCAACGACCTGTCCCGCGGCTGCAACGCTCTGGAGGTCTACTCCATGGCCATCATCACCGCCGGTCTGGTGGATTGATCCCCGTCTTTGAAAAGTAAAAAGTCCGGATCATGCGGCTCCCTTTGACGGAGGCGACGACTGATTCCGGAGATCCCCCGGCGGGTCATCGCGTTTGCGGTGCCCGTTGGGGTTTTTTTATTTTCTGAGGGCGTGGACCATCTGTATCCTACTGAGGACTATGCGGCCAATGACCGCAGGAACAGCCGGGAAACAGTTCGTACATGGCATCAAACAGCAGATCGGTATGAAACGGCTTTGGAATAAACTGTGAGACGCCCAGAGCAAAGGCCTGATCGGTGACTTGCTCAGAAACGATGCTGGAGAGAAGAATGACCCTCTGTGGGGCAGTTCCCCGGCGCTGTAACTCATTCAACACGGTTAGACCGCAGACATCCGGCAGCGCCGTGTCCATCAGCAGCAGATCGGCAGTCTGTTTTTGCATACATAATAAAACATCGCGGCCACTGCCGACGGTTGCGAGGGAGAAAAAATCATGATTTGCCACATTTTTCCACATCAACCAGCGAAATTCCTCGCTGCCGTCGGCCAATAGCACACGCTTGCGACTGGTCATATTCTAAATCCCCCCCATATTTTCAGATACAGAAATACTGCAAAAAGGGGTCTATGCGACCTCCTGCTGATCCTGATCCCGGAACTGCTTTTTCATCTGCGCAAGAAACGCCGCCAGCTCATCTGGCTCCAGCATCAGTAAAAAGAATAAGAGAGCGATTGCAGAACAACAACTGCAGCCGCGCTCTAAATCGCCATAGGCCCGAACCGTGATATGTAACTGCTCGGACATTTCCTCTTGGGTCAGCTTCCGCTTCTTGCGAAGCGCTTTCACCTGTACAGAAAAGTACTGCCGAAGTGACTCTTTATACCCGTTCATTCGTCAAAACCTCCGTATATCTGACTGATACCGAGATTCTATGTCAGGTGAAAGTGGGCTTCCATGAAGTGCACTTCCTCTTTTTCGGGTTTCACACGGAATTTACGGGTCAAACCCTGGGGGCGTAGATAGAAAACTCCCCTGCTGAACGTTTTCTCAACAGGGGAGCGGTACTTCTTGCATATTTGCATTTGCGCGAATGGATCCGTTTGGAAGGAGCGGCCTCTGATCGCTCAGACGGCGGGTTTGGCCATGAATTCATCCTCTACATCGTCCCGGATCCCCAGACGCTGGTAGAGCCTGTGCATAAAAGAGAAGGTGAAGCCGCCGGGCAGCATCCCATTGACAAAAATCGCCGCCAGCACACCGATTCCGGTGTCCAGAATACGGTTCATGGCGTAGGTGATATAAGTGTCCGTGGGGGTGTTGAACAGCAGAATGCACAGCACCACGCCGCCGGGCTGTACGCCGCCCACCCAGATGCGCTGGCACAGCAGGATCAAAATGATCACGCCGACGAAGGTCAAGGGGATCAGGACCCAGGCGTTGCTGCCGTCAGGGAACAGCTCCATGTAAATGGCAAACAGCCCCATGCCGATAAAACCGCCTACCATTGTGCCGAAGAAGCGGTTGCCGCCGTGAAGTCGGCTTTGCATAAAGCTGCTGCCCATGCCGAAAATGGCGCCGATGCAGGCGAAGGTGGGGTTGCGGTCCAGAAAATAGTAAACCAGCGCACACAGGGCTGCCGCAAGGGCGGTCTTGACGTTGCGCATACCGATCTTAGGAAACAGGCATCCTGCTTTTTCATGGTGTTCCATGGCATTTTCTCCGTTCAGGATCGTTCCGCGGCGGATAAAGGCGGCGGAAATATTGTTAAGAACGTGTCAAATTATACCATGGAACCAGTTAGCTGTGAACCCCTTGCCGGTATTTTTATGCAATTCACAGGAGAAAACGTTTGCGGAAATCAATGATTCTGTGGAAATGTTTGCGCTTTTGCGAAGAAAATGCGGCTTCGCAGCAGAATGTGGGGACAGTGGGCCTGTCATATTTTTCAGATATCCGGGTAAAGCCAGCCGCTCCCGGCCCGAAGACTCCCGGCGGCGATCCGGAGACCGGAGCCGCCCAGCGCCGCAGCGAAGCGGTCCGCCAGAGGCCGTTGGGCCTCCGTGTCGATCTGATTCAGGAACATGGTATCGCACAGCCGCTCCGCCAAAATGGCCTTTGCGGCCTGTTCCGGCGTGACGGGATCTGACGCAGCGGCGCCGGTCAGGGCGCAGAACCGCTTTGGCCGGTGGACGCTCTCCCGGATGGGTTTCCCGAAACCGGATGCCCCCACCACGCAGATCACCTGACGGCTGACGGCGGGGATCACCGGCTCGTGGGCTTCATGGGCCTTCAAAGGCAGCTGCCGGGAACCGTCGGCCTCCAGCAGCACATAGTCCGCCAGCGTGGCCAGCGTCTCTACGGAAAGGGAGGGAGCGGTCAGCTTGCTATTTTCGCAGGGGGTCCCCAGACAGAGAACCCGATGAGCGGTCAGAGCCTTGCGGATGTCCTCCGGCGTAGGAGCCGTCAGCAGGGGGTATTCCTCAAAGGGGCGGATATGGGTGGTGGTACAGAGGAGGACCGTCCCCGGTAATTCCTCCGCCAGACGGCGCAGTAAACTGGTTTTACCGCCGCTGCCAATCACGGCGGTGACGCCGGGGCGCAGCCCCAGCAGCTTGGGAAAATCCATAATCCACCTCTTTTCATTTGTTTTGCCCGCGATGCTGCGGGCTTGTCTCCTCTACCGCTTCACCATCAGGCGCTTCATGCCGGCTTCCAAGCCCTCGGCGGAAAGGTCGAACATGGGGAACATCTTGGCCAACTGCAGATGGGTCAAGGTCCAGAAGTCCTGAAATGCCGGAAGAGGCTCCGGGTTCAGCCAGATGAGATAGGGGAAGTGTTTTTTGAACAGCTCCAGCCATTCCAGACCGGAGGGGCCGTACCGCTGGTTCCGCCAATCGTACTGCTTTTCCCGCAGCTCGTAGGGATTCATGGCGGCATCGCCCACGAGAATGACCTTGTAGCTGGCATCGAAATTCTGCAAAAGCCATTCCGTAGGCGTTTGGCCGTCCTGCCAGAGGCGGGGGCCGTTGTAAACGTCGCCGTAAATGCAGTTATGGAAATAGTAGGTGTGCAGCTCTTTAAAGTGGTTGGATTTGGTGGCCGCCTGAAACAGCTGGCTGCACAGCCCGGAATAGTAGTCCATAGAGCCGCCGGAATCCATCAGCAGCAGGACCTTCACCGTGTTCTTCCGGGGGTTCTTGTACCGGATCTCCAGCCGACCCGCACTCTCGCAGGTGTCGTGGATCGTGGCGTCCACATCCAATTCCTTTTCGGCGCTCCGCTCCTGCGCGGACAGCTGACGCAGCGTGCGGAAGGCCATCTGAAACTGGCGGGTGTCCAGCTTATTGTCTTTTCGGAAGTCCCGGAATTTTCGTTCTCCCGCCACCATCATGGCGGTGCGGTGCATGGACTGCCCGCCGATCCGGATGCCGTTGGGATGCCAACCACTGTTGCCCCAAGGGGTGCGGCCCTGGGTCCCAACCCAGTAGTTGCCGCCGTTGTGCTCCTCCGTCTGCTCTTTCAGACGTTCCTCCAGCATTTTCAGCAGTTCCTCCAGCGTTTCATCCGGAAACCCGGCGGAGCGCAGGTCGGCAATGGTCCGTTTCAGATCCTCGCTGGGGTGGTTCAGCCAGTCCAGCAGGTCCTCCGGCAGCTCCCCGGTGTAGGGCACGTTCTTGAAAAATTCCAGAAAGATCTGGTCAAAGCGGTCAAATTCCGTTTCATTCTTCACCACGATGGCCCGGCACAGGTGATAAAAGCCGGTGAGCGTCGAATGGTGCAGTCCCTTTTCCATGCCCTCCAGCAGCGTCATCCACTCGTTCAGGGAAACGTGCAGTCCCCGCTGACGCAGCAGGTAAAAAAACGCGGCGAACATGGCTTACTTCACCTTCCGCAGGGTCTGAAGATCCTTGTCTTTTTTCAGCAGGACACCGGCGAAGGGAATCTCCTTTTCGATGCGGGCCGGGTCCACGCCGCCAGCCACCAGCGCCCGGATCCAGTCCACCAACTCAGAGGTGGAGGGCTTTTTCTCAATGCCCCGCAGCTCCCGCAGCCAGTAGAAGGCGGCGAGGGACTGCTTTACCAGCTTTTCCTCCAAATCACCGAAGTGGACCCGGAGGATGGCTTCCATCTGCTCCTGCTCCGGGAACTCGATGTAGTGGAACACGCACCGGCGGAGGAAAGCGTCCGGCAGTTCCTTCTCTGCGTTGGAGGTGATGATGACGATGGGGCGCTGCCTGGCCTGTACGGTCTCCTTCGTCTCGGGGATGTAGAACTCCATCCGGTCCAGCTCCCAGAGCAGGTCATTGGGAAATTCCAGATCCGCCTTGTCGATCTCGTCGATCAACAGGACCACCTGCTCATCGGCAGAGAAGGCTTCGCCCAGTTTACCCAGCTTGATGTATTTTTTAACGTCATCTACACCGGCGTTTCCAAACTGGCTGTCATAGAGCCGCTGCACCACGTCATAGACGTACAGGCCGTCCTGGGCTTTGGTGGTGGATTTTACATTCCAGATAATGAGCTTTTTCCCAAGAGCGTCCGCCACGGCCTGGGCCAGCATGGTCTTGCCGGTGCCCGGCTCACCCTTGATGAGCAGAGGCTTCTGCAAAGCCACGGCGATGTTAACGGTCTCCATCAGGTCGCGGGACGCCACGTAATTTGCGCTGCCGCTGAATTTTGTATCCATATTTGTTCTCCTTTGCGTGGGTTTGGTGTGCTGGGCCGATTATAGCAGACTTTTTTTCGGGAGACAATGTAAGTTTACGTTTTGACACACTATCCCAGCGCCACGTCTAAGATCATCATAATTAAAAAGCCCCCCACAAAGCCGCAGGTCCCGGCTTTGGAATGGGCCTGAGGCACCAGCTCCTCTACCACCACATACAGCATGGCTCCGGCGGCGAAGCTGAGGAGCCACGGCATCAAGGGACGGACACCGGCAGCTACCAGCACTACCAGAATACCGAAAATCGGCTCCACGCTGCCGGAGAGGGTCCCTAACAGAAAAGCCCGGCCCCGGGAGCTGCCCTCCTGCCGCAGAGGAAGGGAGATGGCGGCGCCCTCCGGAAGATTCTGGATGCCGATGCCCAGCGCCAGCGCCGCAGCCCCGGCCATGCCCTCTCCCTCTGCCGCCAGTGCGAAGGCGAGGCCCACCGCCATGCCCTCCGGTACATTGTGGAGGGTAATGGCTGCCATCAGCAGCGTGCTTTGGCGGCGGGTCAAGTCCATGTCCTTTGCCCGCCGCAGATGGGGCAGAACGGCGTCCAACGCGGAGAGAAAGCCTACGCCCAGCAGCAGCCCCGCCGCTGCGGGGAGCCAGCCGGGAACGCCGAAGTCCGCCGACTGCTCAATGGCAGGCAGCAGCAGGCTCCAGACACTGGCCGCCGTCATCACCCCGGCGGCGAAGCCCAGCATCGTCCGCTGGAACTGGGGCCGGGGCTCCTCCACAAAGAAAAATACCACCGCAGCCCCTAAGGTGGTCATCAGAAAGGTAAAGCCGGTGCCCAAAGCGGCCCAGCTCAATGCTTGCAGCATACGAATCAACGCCTTTTCCTCGATTCAGGCGGAATTTTGCCTGTACGCCAGTATAGGCGACAATTCCCGGATGTGTGCCGACGGTGTGTGCCGACGGAGAGGCTTGCCTTTTTCCCGGCGCCGTGGTATAATTAAACTATAAATGGAAATATGGCTCATATAATTCCGCTGATGGGATCGTCTCAGGCGCGGAAGTTTCTATGAGATCGCCTAAGATCTTGCTATGAGCGTCCGCTTATGCGGGCGCTCTTTTGTTTTGAAAGGAGGACGCAATGACCACCATTCTGAAAGGAAATATCGTTTCCGCGCCGGCCTGCGGCCGGCTGGATGTGACGGAACACGGTTATCTTATCGCTGAAAACGGCGTCATTACCGGGGTGTATCCGGTGCTGTCGGAGCAATATGCCGGAGCGTCTGTGGAGGACTATGGAGACTGCCTGATCGTCCAGTCCTTTGCGGACCTGCACCTCCACGCTCCCCAGTATCCCATGCTGGGGATGGGCATGGATCTGCCCCTGCTGGACTGGCTGAATGCCTACGCCTTCCCCACGGAGGCCCGGTTTGCGGAGCCGGACTACGCCCGGACGGTGTACCGGCAGCTGGCGGGGGAATTGGTGTCCTGCGGGACGACCCGGGTGTGCATGTTTTCCTCCCTCCACACCGACGCTACCCTGATCTTGATGGATGAGCTGGAAAAAGCGGGGATCACCGGCTATGTGGGCAAGGTGAATATGGACCGCAACGGCGCACCCGGCGTGTTGGAGGAGACCACGGAGGAATCCATGCGCGAAACGCTGCGATGGCTGGATGCCTGTCAGGATCTCCGGCACATCAAGCCGATTCTGACCCCCCGGTTCACCCCCTCCTGCACGAATGAGCTGATGGCATTTTTGGGAAAGCTGGCGGCGGAGCGCGACCTGCCGGTGCAGTCTCACCTGTCGGAAAACGGCGCGGAGATGGACTGGGTACGCCAGCTCCACCCGGATTGCAGACAGTATTGGGAGACCTACAAGAAGTACGGCCTTTGGAATGACCGCACCGTGATGGCCCACTGCGTCTGGTCGGACGAGCGGGAGCGGCAGGCCATGAAGGACGCCGGGGTAACGGTGGTCCACTGCGCCGACTCCAACCAGAACATCTGCTCCGGCGTGGCCCCGGTGCGGGTGATGCTGGACGAGGGCGTAAAGGTGGCTCTTGGCAGCGACATCGCCGGAGGCGATCATCTGGATCTGTTTGACGTGACGGCGGCCGCCGTCCGGGCTTCCAAGGCCCGGCGGATGATGGATGACTGGGACACCCCCTTCCTCACCGTGGCGGAGGGGTGGTATCTGGCTACCTCTGCCGGGGCCGCTTTCTTTGGAGAGCAGCCGGGCTTTGCCGCGGGAAATTCCCTTCACGCCATCGTACTGGCGGATGACACACTGCCCCAGCCCCGCACCCTGACTCCGGCGGAGCGGCTGGAACGGGCGGTGTACCGCCGTCAGGAGGGGGCCGTACAGGCAGTCTGGTCCGCCGGAAGAAAAATCTACGCGAAGCCGTAAGAAAGTTGTCCGCAAGAGTTTGGAACATAAAGAACGCAGCCGTTTTCGGGAGATTATCCCGAAAACGGCTGCGTTGTTTTGCATTTCTTTGCGGTCGCGGCGTATTCCATTGGTTCTGTTGGAATTACTGCACGGTGACGGGCTTGGGATACACGCCCCGGAAGTCGAACCAGCCCCGTGGGTCCCGGATGGCACCCAGATAGGTGTCCCGCAGCTTCCAGGCCGTTCCCACCGTGTAGAGGGGGGATATGGCGCAGTCGATCTCCAGCAGCAGGTCCTCCGCGTCATGGAGACAGCCCATACGGGCCGAGCCGTCCTCTGCACCGGCGATGATGGACATCAGCGTATCGTAGGCGCTGTTTTCATAGTGGAGGAAGTTGTCCCGATTGCCGGTGGTCCAGTCCATCAGGAAACATTCCGCATCGCTGCACACGGCGCTGACGGACATACCGGCCAGCGTGTAATTCCCGCTGCGCATAGCGGAGGCCAGCTCCGCCGGCGTTACGGCTCTGGGCGTCACGTTCACGCCCAGATAGTGGCCCCACATACCGCACAGGGCCATGGCCACGGTCTTGTTGCTGCCCTGATCCACATAGAGATATTCCAGAGCACCCAGCTCCGCACTCAGGTCGCTGCCCCGGTCATATCCGGCATTCTGCATCAGGTCCACAGCGTCCTGGCAGCGGTCGGCGTAGCTTTCCGGATCGTTGTCCAGCAGGCTGCCGCCGCAGGCGCGGAAATCCAGATCTGCGTTGTCCTCCGGCACACCGGGGGGCACCAGTCCCTCGGCGGGCTGTGCCGTAATCCCCGCCATGGCGGCCAGCTGCTCTCGGTCAATCACCAGACTCAGGGCCTTGCGGATGGATTCATCCTCCAGACGGCTGCAGTTGAACATGACGGAGTAAGTCTCCAGAACAGGCTCTGCCTGCCAGGTCTCATCTGCTTCCATCTGCTCTGCCATCTCCTCCTCCGTCAGAGGCCAGACAGCGTCTACCACGCCCTGATCATACAGGACCTCCGCCGTTTGCGTGTCTCCGAAGCGGAAGGTCAGATCCTCCGGACCGGTCAGCTTTTTGCCGTAGGCGGTATTTTCCGTCAGCGTCAGAGCGTTTTCGTCCTCTGCGGAGGCAGTATAGGGCCCATTGGTCACCAGACGGGTGGGATCGGACCACCAGCGGCGGGGCGTCTCATCCTCTTTCAGATTTTCGTTGGCGGCATCCGCCTCCTGCTTGAGCCGCTGTACAACATCCTGCCGCAGAGGCATGGTGGCGATGGAGGTGCAGACCTCCCGCAGGAACCAGTCGTAATGACCGGTCAGGGTTACCACGAGGGTAGTGCTGCTTTTGGCGCTCACCGCCAGCAGACTCATGTCGCCGGAGGCCTGAGCCTCCGCATAGCCGCTGACAATGGACAGCAGCGGGGCATACACGGAGCCGGTGGCGGGGTCCGCCAGACGCTGCCAGGCGTATACAAAGTCGCTGGCCTTGACCTCTACGCCATCGGACCACTTGCCGCCCCGGAGGCGGAAGGTGTAGGTGACGGTGCCATCGCTGTTCTCCTTCATGTCCACGCTTTTGGCGGCACCGGGGACTGCGATGGCCTGGCTGTTTTCGCCCGTTTCCAGCCGCATCAGATTTTCATAAAGGTGGTTCAGGATGGTCTGGTCCCCGATCCGCTGGGCGTAGATAGGATCATAGGTGGCGGGGGTCTCACCCACGCAGACGGAGAGGGATGCCCGGCCGTCTGTCGATTCCTTCCGGCCGCAGGCGGTCAGGAGGGTAACGCACACCAGAGCACTGAGACACAGCGCTGTCAGGCGCTTCCATAATTTCATAGGGACTCCTTTTATGTTATGCCATGGTCAGGCTGCCGTTTTCATCGAATTTCACCGGCAGGATCTCATTGCGGGTATTCTTGGCAATATCGTCGATCCGGATCTTGGAGGGGAAGTCCGCCACAAAGCTGACGGCCACGCCCTGCCGTTTGGCCCGGCCGGTACGGCCGATCCGGTGGACATAGTCCTGATTTTCATCAGGAATGTCGCAGTTGAACACGATGTCCACATCATCCACGTCGATACCCCGGGCGGCCACGTCAGTGGAAACAAAGACCCGAAGCTTACCCTTGCGGAACAGATCCATTACCTGCTCCCGCTTCTTCTGAGGAATGTCCCCATGGATGCACTGGGCGTCGATGCCCCGCATCTGCAGGAACTTGGTGATGCGCTCCGTGTTGCCCTTGGTGTTGCAGAACACCATGCAGCGGTCAAAGCCGGTCTCGTTCAGGATCTTGGCGATGGCCTCCGCCTTGCCGTCGAAGCTCACATCCATGCGGAACTGCTTGATATCGGGCTTGTTCTGCTCGTCCTCCCGGACGGTGACCTCCTCCGCGTCCCGCTGATACACCCAAGCGATGTCCATGACCTCACGGGAGATGGTGGCGGAGAACAGTCCCAGATTTTTCCGCTTGTCCATGCGGTCCAGCAACCGGGTCACGTCATGGATGAAGCCCATGTCCAGCATCCGGTCCGCCTCGTCCAGCACCACGGTTTTCGCCGTATCCACCCGGACGGTGCGGCGCTTCATGTGGTCGGACAGCCGTCCCGGTGTGGCCACTACGATCTGGGGATGTTTTTTCAGCGCGTCGATCTGGCGGCCGATGGGGGCGCCGCCGTACAGGCACACTGCCCGGATGCCGGGTTTATAGGTGTAGAGGATCCGCAGCTCATCGGTGATCTGGATGGCAAGCTCCCGGGTGGGGGCCAGGATCACCGCCTGAACGCTTTCGTCCTCCGGGTCGATATGCTCTACGATGGGGATGCCATAGGCAAAGGTCTTGCCTGTACCGGTGGGGGCCTTGGCGATCACGTCCCGCCATTCCAGCATGGGAGGGATGCAGCCCGCCTGCACCGGGGTGGATTGTACAATATTGCGCTCCATTAAAGCGCGCAGAATTTCCGGTGACAGCTCCAACGTGTCGAACCGGACGCCTTGAGTCAGTTCCATGATTAAATTCCTCGCATTTGCAGATATTTGCACATAATTAAAAATATTATACACACTTTCAGACCATTTGTAAAGGGGACGTCCCGGACGGCTTTTTTAATTCCGATGCACGGTTTCGTGCAATTTTTCACCTTCGGCGGCATATACTGAGTAAGTTGCAAATGCAGATATCGCAAAGGAGGGAAGCGTATGGAGCCGAAAAAGCCTATGGGTGATGTGGATGATCTGATCTTTCAGGACGCCTGGGAGGTCAGTCAACGATAAAGGACTGCCGCTAAGCGGCAGTCCTTTTGCTGTGCGGGTTTGCCATGCAAAAGCATAGCGAAATAAGAAATGTGCCATTTCCTCGCTCCTGCGGGGCAACCGGAAATGATGCACGAAAAGTTCACGCACTGGCATTTGTGCATGTTCGCGGTGCGCTGCTCATACATGAAGCTTTATACGATGAAGCCGCCGTCGGCGGTAAGAACCTGACCGGTGATAAAGCCTGCCCGCTCCGAGGCGAAGAATGCCACGGCATAGGCGATATCCTCGGGTGTTCCCAAGCGGCCCAGAGGCGTCTCGCGGATCAGCTCCTCCACGGTCTCCTGCCCCAGCACCTGGACCATATCAGTGTTGATGACGCCGGGGGCCACGCAGTTTACCCGGATGCCGGAGGGGGCCAATTCCATAGCCAACGACCGGGTCAGGGCGATGATGCCTGCCTTTGTGCAGGAGTAAGCCACCTCGCAGCTTGCCCCCCGCTGGCCCCAGATGGAGGAAATATTTACGATGCAGCCCCGTTTTTCCGAGATCATGTGGGGGAGGGCCGCCTTGACGGTGTTCCGAGCGCCGCTCAGATTTACCGCCAGATACCGGTCCCACATCTCGTCAGTGGTATCCTGAAACAGCCCCTGACCCGACACACCGGCGTTGTTTACCACTAATTCTACCGGGCTGAAGGTCTCGCCCAGCTTCCGGACCATCTCGGCCACGGCAGCGCTGTCCGCGACATCGGCCTGGAACATGGCGGCATGACAGCCCGCTGCCGTCAGTTCCTCCACCAGCTCCCGGGCCTTGTCCGCCCGATTCAGGTAGTTGATGCCTACAGCCCAGCCCTGATGAGCTAATTCCCGGGCCACGGCCCGGCCAATTCCCCGGGACGCGCCGGTGATCAATGCGGTTTTCATAAGATACCCCCAAACAAAAACTTCCAGTGAAGCGTTAACGAAAAAGAAAAACCACTCCGATGGAGTGGTTTTTATGGTGGAGACGAAGAGGATCGAACTCTCGACCTTACGGATGCGAACCGTACGCTCTCCCAAACGGTTCACTTATATGCCCAAAAACCACCCGAAAATCGACACTCATACGCAGAATTTTGCCACAAAAACACGGAAAATGTATATGGCCTCGTTTCATTCTTAGGCTGAAAATGTCTACAAATAGGTCAAAGAAACTTTCTTGCATTATAACTCGCATATTGTTGGGATGTCAACACAACGGCAACAATACGGTTCGCATCCCCTTGGGGGAATGTTGAAAATTGAAGATTTCGGACGATATGTTCGCATCCAAAGCACTCTCGTTGGAGGGTGCTTTTTTTATTTTAGGAGGTGGAAAAGTGGACGGCTCAACTGTATTTGACTACTACTACGGAGACGAAAGCAGTCAATTTTCTTTTTATCGTATTCCACGCCAACTTGTTGCCGGGCAGCAATTCAAGAAAATCTCCACGGACGCAAAGCTGCTGTATGGCCTCCTGCTTGACCGAATGGGCCTGTCTGCCCGGAACGGCTGGTATGATGACGCTGGGCGGGTCTATATTTTTTACACGCTGGATGAGATACAAGAGGACTTAAATTGTGGTCACGAAAAGGCTGTCAAATTATTGTCCGAACTGGATACAGATAAAGGTTGCGGTCTGATCGAGCGAGTAAAGCAAGGGCAAGGCAGACCAACAAAAATCTATGTCAAACGCTTCACTACCCGCCGAGTACCTGCTGAAACCCCTGCGCCGCAGGAGACTCCCAGACTTCCGAAAATCGGAAGTCAAGAAGTCGGAAAATCAGAAGTCAAGAGTTCCGATAATCCGAAGTCAAGACTTCCGTTTTTCCGAAGTGCAGACTTCGGAAAATCGGACGGTAATTATACTGAATCCAATCAAACTGATTTTAGCTATACTGATCCATCTATCCATCCATCACCTTCCACCGATGAGCAGCGATGGATGGATAGAAGCGAATACTTGAAAGAAATCAAAGAGAATATTGAGTACCCCTTCCTTTGCCAGCAGTTCAACCGAGACGATGTGGATGAAGTGGTCGGGCTGATGGCAGATGTGATGTGTTCCACCCAGCAAACGATTCGGATCGGCGGCAATGACATCCCGCTGACGCAGGTGCAGGCCCGTTTCTATCGGCTGGACTACTCCATGATGGTCTACGTCTTTGAGAGCCTGCACCGAAACACCACCAAAGTCCGCAACATCCGTGCTTATCTGCTGACTACGCTGTTCAATGCGCCGCTGACCATGAATAACTACTATCAGGCCGAAGTCCAACACGACTTCGGCCTTTGATTTTGGTTGAAAATGTGGCTCAAATTGAGACACATTTTTCGACATAAATCTTGAATACGGAGGTAAACCAATGTCCAACGAAAAGAAAAACCCGCTGATTGGTGCGTTTCGGGCACCGCCCGTAGGAACGCCACCTTCCATCACACAGCCCACGAAGCAGCCGGAGACACCCAAGGATGTCAAAGTACCTGCGGCTTCGCCTACTGCCCCTGTCTCCACCAAGTCGGAGGAGAGCAAGAAACCCGCTGAACCCGCCAAGGACGATAAGGCGGTCAAGGACGGCAAGCCCGCCGTAGCTGCGCCTGCTCCCACCAAGCCGGAGGAGAGCAAGAAAACCGTTGAGCCTGCCAAGGACGATAAGGCGGTCAAGGACAACAAAGTTGCCGCAGCTGCGCCCGCACACACCAAGCCGGAGGATGGCAAGAAACTCGCCGAGCCTGTCAAGGATGATAAGGCGGCCAAAGACGGTAAGCCTGCCGCAACTGCGCCCGCACCCACCAAGCCGGAGGAGAGCAAGAAACCCGCTGAACCCGCCAAGGACGATAAGGCGGCCAAAGACGGCAAGCCTGCTGCGGCTGCGCCCGCACTCACCAAGCCGGAGGATGGCAAGAAACCCACTGAACCCGCCAAGGACGATAAGACCGTCAAGGACAGCAAGCCTGCCGCAGCCGCACCTGCTCCCACCAAACCGGAAGAGGGCAAGAAAACTATCGAGCCTGCCAAGGTGGATGAGGTCAAAAAGCCGGTGGGACAGGAAACGCCCACTGCATCGGCTACCCGCACTGCGGACGGCCCGAAAGGTTCTGCTGTGACTAAAGTATTTGAGGATCGTCTGGACGCGCCTACTGAAGCTGACCTTTTCAAGCTGCCTACTCCCAGTGAGGGCGAGATTTACAGCATGGCAGTCCATCCGGCCTATCTGAAGGACTTTCTGGATCACCCGTTCACGGTAAACCGCGAGACGCAGGATTATAAAGACCTGTTTGAGTCCATCAAGAATTACGGCATCCGTGAACCGGTTCTCTGCCGTCCCGGACGCAATGGTGGACTGGAGATAATCTCCGGCCATCGCCGACATGACATTGGTGTTCAGCTGAACTACCCCATTCCCGTTCTCATTGAGCGTGTGGACGAGGATGACGCACAGATCCAGTGCGTAGACGGCAACCTCCACCGCAAGGATATTCCGCTTTCGGAACTGGCCCGCGCCGCACAGATGAAGATGGACGCTTTGAAGCGTAAGGCAGGGCGGCGCTCCAAGGCAGACATTCTGGCCGGAAAAGAGCCGATGAAGCGGAGCGATGAGCAGGTCGGTGAAGATCTGGGTATGAGCCGTGCCAGCGTACAGCGATTGATGCGCGTCAATCAGCTGGAGGAGCCGCTGAAAAAGATGGTGGACAAGAAGGAATTGCCGCTGGACACCGCCGAGCAGATTTCTCACATGAAGCCCGCTGAACAGAAAACGCTGGCTGACGCCATCGAAAAAGAGGGCGGCAAAGTCCCCTCCAAGACTGAAGCGGTCAAGCTCAAGGAAGAGAGCCGCGCCGGTACGCTAACCCCGCAGAAGATCGAGAAGTCGGTAGCGCCTACCAAGCGGGAGAGCGACCCTCCGCTGAAGGTCACTTTTCAGGATGATGAACTGCGCCCCTACTTCCCGGAGAAGGGAACGACAGTTGCTACCGTCAAGCGCACGATGTTTGAGGCGATGGATCTCCGCAAAAGGGCGCTTGAGCGGCAGAAGGCAAAAACGCAGACCGAAAATGATGGGAAAAAACGGTCTGAACCGGCGAGGTGATGGAGTATGACTGTCGTAATCGTTAAGCCGGGATATGCCCCCTATGAGGCGGACATCAACGGCTTGGATGAGATGCAGAAAGTCGTAGGGGGAATAATCCAAGCCATTTACCCCTTTGAGGATAACGCCGCAGTCGTTTGTAATGACGAGGGACTGTTCTTGGACTTGCCCTTCAACCGCAGTGTGCCTGGCGGATATGGCGGTGTGTTCGGTAACTTTTTCGTCTGCGGCTTAGGTGAGGAAGATTTCTGTTCCTTGACCCCGGAGCAGGTCAAAGCTTACAAGAAGGAGTTTCACAGTGCGGAAATTCTGATCGGAGCAAAGGGTAACACCCCCATTACGCTGAAGGTGCAGCCCAAGGCAGCAGGCGGCTCCGGCCGTGAGAAAGGCCGGGATACGCCACCCGGCCGGGAGTAAAGTACGATGCAAGAACAGCTTTCCGCAAGTGAGCGACTGAAGGCACTGACTGACCAGCTGGAGCAGGGCGTTTCGGATATTTTCCAAAGCGGCCAATATGCGGCATACCTCACGGCCATGTCGAAGTTCCATCATTACAGTTTTGGCAACGCCATGCTGATTTTCATGCAGTGTCCGAATGCTTCTCATGTTGCAGGTTATCACGATTGGAAAAGAAAATTTGGCCGACAGGTCAAGCGGGGCGAGCATGGTATCACCATACTCGCCCCCTGTCCTTACCGCAGACGGGAGGAAGTGGAGGAAACGGCCCCGGACGGCTCCACAGCCACGACCATCCAACTGGTGCAGCGCGTAGGTTTTCGGACAGTCACTGTGTTCGATGTGAGCCAGACCGAGGGGAAGCCGCTGCCGGAGCTTGTTCACAAGCTGACCGGAGGTGTGGTGGACTACGAACGCATAACCGAGGCGATTAGTCACCTCTCACCCTATCCCATCAGCATTGAAGCCTTTCCCGGCGCTGCCTTTGGCTGCTGCAATTTTGCAGAGCGGCGCATTCTGGTGCAGCCGGATATGAGCCAAGTGCAGACCATCAAGACCATGATCCATGAGGTCAGCCACGCAAAACTCCATGCGCCGAAAGAGGGTGCTGCTCCAGAAGAAAATCGGAGTGAGCAGCGTTCTTCCCGCGAGGTGGAGGCCGAGAGCGTAGCCTATGTAGTCTGCCAGCATTTCGGCATCGACACTTCCGACTATTCATTTGGGTATGTAGCCGGTTGGAGCCGCGGAAAAGACTTGACCCAGCTGAGAGCATCGTTGGAGCGGATACGGGACACTGCCGCGGAATTGATCGACAGCATCGACCCGCCCAAAGAGTTGTCACAGCCAGTACAGGAAAAACCAGCACAGAAACGGAGGAATGCCCGTGGGAAAAGAAATCAGCCTGATCGCCTTTCTCGATGAGGTCGTGTCCCGGAACACGCAGCACTATAAGAGCGATTTTGAACTGGACGCGCAAAAGTTGAGGGATGCGCTGGACAGCCCCAATCAGGATGAGCGCGTTTTCTACTTCATGTCCCGTCCAAACGGAACATGGTGTGTGCTGGAACGGGACGCTTTTCTTCGGGAGAGCGATGGCTACAAGATATGGACACATTATGCAAATATGCCTGCTGGTATGAAAAGGCCGCCGATAGTTACCTTGTCAGCTGGGGGATCGTTTACAACGCCCCTAAGCAGCCAGACCCCAAATATACAAATTACTGGGGCGACAGCATCTATGTGGCGCGACAGGACAAGAAAAAATACCCCACTATGGAGGCGGCACAGCATTACATTCAGGGCCGTTTTGATTTGTATTGTCACCTGTTTCGGGAGCTGTCCCCGCCGGTTCCCAATGAGTGCAGACGGATGTTCAGCATCAACGGCCATCTGGCCCCCGGATACATATTGGCCCCTCCTGACAAATCAGAACCAAGCAAGCAGACAGTGGATGACCTGTTGGCCTGTCTGGACGATGTGGATATGGCAGAGTCATGCGCCAAGCCACCTGAAAAAAGCCGGGAAGAGCAGAGTAAATCCGTAGCCAAAGGGAAACATATCCCGACACGGTAGGACAGCGGCGCTCTGCGTCGCTGTCCCAGCCAGCATGGAATTTTGACATCAAAATTCCGTTGGTTAGGGGCGTACCCCTAAGACCCCGTGCGATAAAAGTCGAAATGCGTCTCAATTGAGACGCATTTCGTGAAATCAAACCTTGTGATAGGTTGTAACTTTTTTCCAGTTGTGAGGAAAGCCCATAAGGGCAAGCAGTTCCGCTTCACTGATTTGATGGTTTTCTGTTACTGCTTTGTGAATTAACTGGCTCAAATGCCGCTTGTATTCGATAAATTCTTTATTAGGGAGCAGATAGCGAAACGCCAGTAAAACCGCAAAGAAATCGCGTTTTCCATAAAGATATTGTGTTCCCTGCATCGGAATGTTCAGCTTCTTATGCAGTGGAAGGTTCGGAATTTCATGCTGGGAACAGCGGAACGAAAATAACCGCTCATTATGGGCGCATACATTTCGGAAGTCAGTCAAGACCTGAAGAATTTGCCGAAGCTGACCTTCATTGACCCCTTCAAATTCCCTGCTGATGGAGGACTGAATATCAGATGTGGAGTATTGGTACATTTTTGAAATCGTGCCAAAAGTAAGCGCATTGATTAAGACCCACAGCGGAACATTTTGATGCTGCTGTTTGTAGTGTTCGATATACAAATGCTCTGTGCGCTTGTCAAGCAAAGGTTTTAGGTAACGAGTAATGAGCTTATTGACCTGATACGCATTATTTTTCGGATGCAGGTCATAGTTGTTAGGATCAAGGTAAGTAGATTGCTGCTCTCCATGCTTCTGACAAAAAGCATAACTCAGAGCGGAGCGGATGTGCCGTTCGATATGCAGAAGGTGGCGGAGAGTTAATTCCCGTAACCGAGCATCAAATTCATAGAGTGCGACAATATCATCAAAGGTTGTCCCGTCTCGATAATCCTTAGTGGTGGGATTTTTGAACAGGCTTTTATAGCCAGTGATGAGTGCAAAATAACCGTTTAAGCGGAGTTCTTCTGCCGCATTGACTTCATTGTGAATAACCAAATGCTTGTCCTTCAATTTCTGAATTTGCTGTTTGTAAGTCAAGAACGGCTTCGGCACTCGAATCACCTCGTAGATCTCTGTATAAACAAGAAGGGAGCCCCCGCAGGGACTCCCCCGGTCACAGGCCCCGCGAGCATCTGTAACCTAATCACTGTAATTAGTATAGCCTTTTCTGCTAAAACTGTCAACCGAAAGTTTTGGCCGGAAAATACTACCTAATTTCAGCACTATCTATTGTACAGAACCAAAATTGAATTGTGCGTCGAAATGCGTCTCGAATTGAGACGCATTATTTTTTAGAAAGGAAACGACCATGCGAGAAACTGCAAAGACTATGACGCTCCGCCTGAACGCTGCTGAGTATGCCCACCTGTGCCAGCAGGCGGAGGTGACCGGCCTAAAGAAGGAGCCGCTGGTGAGGCAACTTATCATGGGCGTGAACCTCCGCCCCCGTCCCCCTGACGCCTATGCCGACCTGCTTCGGGCACTGTCCGCCATCGGGAACAATATTAACCAGTTAGCCCATCAGGCCAACACAAGGGGCACGGCCACCGGGGATGAAATTACGGAGGCCCTGCGGCTGGTGCGGCAGGCCACGCGGCTTGTGAGGGAACGGCTCTAAATGGCATATACGAAAATCATCGTCATTCACAATCGTCTGGACAGATGCCTGAATTATACGCAGGACGAGGAAAAGACTTCTCTGGAAGCGGTGCTGGACTACGCCATGAACCGGGATAAGACCGAGCAGGACTGTTTTGAAACCGCTCTGAACTGTGACCGGGAAACCGCCTACGCGGACATGATGGACACCAAGCGCCGCTGGGGCAAGACCAGCCGCAAGCGCAAGGGCTATCATGTGATTCAGTCCTTTGCCCCCGGTGAGGTCGCGCCGGAGCAGGCCCACGCCATCGGCGTCGAATTGGCACAGCGGCTTTTGGCGGATAAATACGAAGTAGTGGTGTCCACGCATTTGAACAAGGCGCACCTACATTCACATATCGTATTCAACAGCGTGTCCTTTGTGGACGGTTCCATGTACCGTGACCGTATTTCGGACTTGCTGGGCGGCTCAGGGGTGGGTATCCGGGGCACATCGGATGCGATCTGTCTGGAGCATGGCTTGTCGATTATTGAATCCAGTGAGCCATCCGTCAGCCGTGCCGAGTGGGAGGCAGAAAAGGCGGGGAAGCCCAATTTCCGGGGGCTGGCCCGTGCGGACATAGACACCGCCATCGCCAACGCCTACACCATGCGTTCTTTTTGGGGAGAGTTGGTGAAAATGGGCTATCAAGTCAAGCGGTATCCCCAAGTGACCCATGCGGCGGTCAAGCCGCCGGGGGCCAGCGTTTTCTGCGTTTGGACAAGCTGGGAACTGGGTATAGCGAGGCGGAAATATTTTCCCGGCTGATTGCCGGACGCACCGACGTGGCACCGCAGATTAGCAACCACACGCCCATCCTGCCGCAGCGGTATTTCCCCTATGGGCGGCGATAAGACCTTGCTTGCCGCAGACCGCAGTGAACGGGAGCGGTTCAAGATTCCCCGGAGCGTCCAGCAGTCCATTCCCATTCAGAGGATCTATCGGGACGGTATCTGGCAGACTGGAGGCAAATTCAGCCGCACTTGGCGCTTTGCGGATATTAACTACGCACTGGCCTCCCATGACGATCAACGGGATATGTTCACTTCCTACTGCGGCGTGCTGAACAGCCTGCCCACAGATGCCACTACCAAAATCACCATCAACAACAGGCGGTTGAACGGCGCGGACTTTCGCCGCAGTATCCTGATGCGGGAGCGTGGGGACGGTCTGGACGGTTACCGCAGGGAGTACAACAGCGTCCTGACCGGCAAGGCCGCAGAAAGTAATGACCTCATTCAAGACAAGTACATTACGGTTTCGGTGGCCCGGAGAAGCATAGAGGAGGCCCGCACCTTCTTCCATCGGGTAGACGCTGACCTTGGGAAAAATTTTGGGCGCTTGGAGAGCGGTGCAAAAGCACTGGATAATCAGGAGCGTCTGCGAATCTTCCATGACTTCTTCCGCCCAGGCGAGGAAGAACACTTCCGCTTTGACCTGAGCGATGCCATGAAGAAAGGCCATGACTTCCGGGACTATATTTGCCCGGATGGTCTATGCTTCAAGGCGGATCACTTTGAGATGGGCGGCAAGGTGGGGCGCGTCCTGTTTCTGCGGGACTACGCCAGCTACATCAAGGATGAAATGATCTCCAAGCTGTCTGATTTCCCGCGGAATCTGATGCTGTCCATCGACATCCTCCCCATTCCCACCGATGAGGCCATCCGGGAGGTACAGAGCCGTATCCTCGGCATCGAAGCGGATATTGCTCGGTGGCAGCAGCGCCAGAACAGCCGCAATAATTTCACGGCCAGCATCCCCTATGAGCTGGAGCAGATGAGGGCAGAGACAAAGGAATTTTTGGACGATCTGAGCACCCGCGACCAGCGGATGATTTTTGCCAATGTCACCATCGTACACATGGCGGACACGCTGGAGCAGCTGAACACCGACACGGAGACGCTACAAGCGATTGGGCTGGAGCAGGCGTGTCAGTTCTCCGTTCTGCGATACCAGCAGGAGGACGGGTTGAATACGGCACTGCCCTATGGCCTACGCCGCATCAAGACCACCCGCACACTGACAACTGAATCTACCGCCGTTTTAATGCCGTTCCGCGTTCAGGAGATCCAGGATGCGGGCGGTATTTATTATGGCGTCAATGCCGTAAGCAAAAATCTTTTGATCTGCAACCGAAAGAAGCTGCTGAACCCACACGGCTTTGTGCTGGGCGTATCGGGCAGTGGCAAGTCCTTTAGCATGAAGGAGGCTATCACCTTTATTGCCCTCTCTACCAATGACGATATTATTATGATCGACGCCGAGCGCGAGTATGGCGAGCTGACGCGGGCACTGCAAGGGGCGGTGCTGGAAATCTCTCCATCCAGCCCGCACCACATCAATCCGCTGGATATTAACCGGGGCTATGGAGCCGGGGAGAACCCGGTGGCTATGAAGTCCGAATTGATGATGAGCATTTGCGAGCAGCAGATGGGTGCCGGTCAGCTGGGGGCGTTCCATAAGTCTATCATTGACCGTTGTACCGCCAATATCTATCACGATTTCATCAAGAGCGGCGGCGAAGGCAGGATTCCGACTCTCCCGGATTGGCGCAACGAGGTCAAGCGGCAGCCGGAGCGTGAAGCACAGGAATTGGCCCTTGCATCGGAGCTGTTCGTGGAGGGCAGCTTGAATATGTTTGCCCATGAAACCAATTTTGATATTGATAACCGTATCGTCTGCTTTGACCTCTACGAGATGGGTGAACAGCTCAAGCCCACGGCGCTGAATGTGGTGCTGGAGACGATCCAGAACCGCGTGGCGGCAAATCGGCTGGCCGGAAGGTACACATGGGTATTCGTGGACGAGGTGTATTTGTTCTTCAAGTATTACTACTCCGCACAATTTCTCTACAAGTGCTGGAAACGCTTTCGCAAGTACGCCGCTGCCATGACCGCCGCCACGCAGAATATTGAGGAATGTCTGCGCTCGGAAACGGCCCGCTTGATGCTGGCCAACAGCGAGTTTTTGATCCTGCTCAATCAGGCGGCAACTGACCGGGCGGAGCTGGCGAAGCTGCTGCATATCTCGGAAACGCAGATGAGCCATGTGACAAATGTGGAGGCCGGTCACGGCCTTATGCGGATCGGCAGCTCCATCATCCCCTTCGTCAATGAGTTTCCCCGTGACGGCGCCCTTTATCGCCTGATGACCACAACGCCTAATGAAAAGTTTTGAATAATGGAAAGAAATGCGAAGAACGGCTGAGTTTCAGCCGTTCTTACCCAAATATCTTTCGATAAAATTTTCTGTTTCGTTGTCATAGCGATTGTAGCCAGGATAACAGACTTTGGTCTTTCTGCCAACTTGTTTGGGATTCAGCTGGAAGATCGAGATTTGCTGTTTCCAATGCCTTGCGCTTCATTTCTGCATCCGCACGGGCGTAAACCTCGGTCGTTTCAATCTGCACATGTCCAAGAAAATCTCGAATGTAATGAAGATCAACATCTGCACGGAGCAGGTGCATTGCTTTGGAATGGCGGATAATATGCGGAGTAATCCCTTTTTTGCCCTCCATCCAAGAAACTTGAGCCATGTATTTATTTAGAATATAAGTGACTCCGGGTCGGGTCAGTCGCTTTCCTTGGTGGTTGACAAACACTGGATCATCTGGTTTCCGCGCAGCGTCCAAATGCCACATATTCAGATACTTTTGCAATATGGTTGCCGTCTGTGACATAAGCGGAACGACACGCACTTTTCTTCCTTTGCCATAGAGCCGGATCGTTGCTGGTGTTTCCAGACGAATATCTAACAAGGAGAGATCAATCAGTTCTTGAACTCTTGCACCAGAGTCATAGAGCAAACACAGCAGCGCCGTATCTCGTATCCCATATTTTTTCGTCTGGTCTGGAAGTGAAAGTAGCTCTCTCAACGCCTGTTCCGACAGGTATTCCACAAACCTCTTTTCTGTTTCTTTCATCGGAATTGCAAGAATACGCTGGCAATGCAGCAGCATTTCTGGGTTTTGGAACTGCACATACCGAAAAAACGCATGGATCGCAGCTAACCGCACATTCCTCGTCGAAGCACTATTCCCGCGGTTTACTTCCAGCCAATCCAAAAAGCGAATAACCAAGTCGGCATCAATATCAACCAAGCAAATCCTGTCTATCTTTTTGTTCATCTCCTTCATAAATAATAAAAGCAGGCAAAAGGTGTCCCTGTATGATTTTATGGTATTGGAGCTAAGATTTCTTGTGCCTGCCAAGTGTTTTGTAAGGTAGCTGGAAATACAGATAGCGAAATCAGATGGATGTTTCATTTGAGTTGTCCTCCAACGGTATTAAATTGCCAAACAAAGCTTCGGATTGCTTCAGGATAGCTGGAAAACTTTCGGCGGAAAGGTGAATATACTGGCTGGTTGCCTGCACGGTTCTGTGCCCCATATATGTCATCAGCAGCGGGAGTACTGCATAAGGGTCTTCGCCATGCGCTGTCAGCTTTTGCAGACTGTGTACGCAAAATGTGTGTCTCAAGTCATGCAGCCGCGGCCCTTTTCCCTTGCCGCGGTATGGAATGCCAGCCCTGAAAAGAATGTCCCTAAATGTTGTGTCCATTGTTGCAAGACTGTATCTGGAACCATCCGGTGAGGGAAAAAAGTATTCATCTTTCCTGAGAAACCCCATCTGTTCACTGTACGCCATAAAGCGTGCCCTCAAATTGTCATCCAGCGGAATGAGGCGATCCAGACTTGTTTTTGTGTTTCGCAGGAGAAAGAAACCATCCTCGAAATGAACATCACCCACAGTTAGATTCAACGCCTCAGAAATGCGGAGTCCGCAAAAGCATAGGACACGGAACAACAAAGGATAGACGATATGGCGCTTCGGGCTGCACTTGTTGAACCGAAACCCATCAACGACTGCTAAGATTCGCGCAATCTCATCATAGGTAAAAATATAAGGAACAAAGTCATGCACTTTTCTTGGAATCAGTTCAGATGGAATTCGATATGCGGAAAAACCGTTGCGGTTCAAAAAATCCGCAAGGCGTTGCATGATATAGATGCGGTGTTCAATCGTTGCGGATTTTTGGTGCGCTTTCGGCGCTATCCATTCGAGCATAAGTTCTTTACTCAAGGAATTTTTGCAGTCTCTCCCCAGAAGAAAGGTATCGAAGCTCTTCAAATATGCTTCAATACTGTTGTATTTGAATCCGAATCGCTGTTTTTCTGCAACGAATGCAGACAGCAGCGGAGCAAGATCACTTTCGAAAACTGCTGTTTTAGGTGGTGACTGCATAATTTTCACCCTCCACTAAGGTGCAGCACCGCAGCTGCTCCGTATCTGCGCGTAAATATTGCATAGTGGTCTCCAGACTTTTGTGACCGAGAATCTCCGAAATAACCGGAAGCGGAATCTCTTTCCTTAGAAGTTCGTTGGCCAGACTGTGCCGAAGTGTGTGCATCCCGTGATTTTTCTCCGGCGTGACCTCAATGCCCGCCTTATACAGATACTTGTTAAACATACCGTAGAGGTGATTGTTGTCACTGAATTTTTGAAATGGCGGTTTATGTGTAATGAACACCAGCTTCAAATCAGATGCGGGACGCCCATTCTTCACATAGTCAATAATTGCCTGTCCGACATCTTCAAACAAAGGAAGAACCAATGGCTCATTTGTCTTGTACTGCGAGATCTGAATACAATTCTTTTCCCACTTTATATTGTCAAATTCCAATCGAATCACATCGCTGACCCTAATTCCAAGCCGGGCAACCAGCAGAATGATTGTGTAATCCCGTTTACCGACGGGACTGGCTAAATCAATGCAAGCCAGGATTTTATCAATATCTTCTCTGGTCCAAGTAGACGGAATGTGTTTCCGCTTCAGCAGTACGTTGGACTTTGGAATAAAAAGAGACAAGTCATCCTTTGTAAATTCATTTAGGTAGAGATACCGAAAGAAGACACGCAGATGGCAAAGCGTGGCGCGAAGATTTCTGACAAGATCCGGAATAGATGTAGATAAAAAAGATGAGATATGCTCTGGCGTCATATCTCTAAAAGAATCCACTCCTACGCTATGCAGATGGTTGGTGATGCGTTTTAGTGTACGTTCGTAATTGACAATAGTTTCTGGCTTGCTGTTCTGACTCCGCAGATGCGAGATGAAATCTTCTGTTATAGCTCGGAAAGACTCAACCCACGGCAAATCCTTGAACCACGACGTATGATAGTTTCTGATTTTTCCATAACGGCGATATTCCAGCAAGTTGCGAAGCGCGGCTCTTACCTCATACTGCCGTTTGGAAACATTGATATTCCCACTCTGAATATCGTAGTTTTTCAGCAGAAACTCATCCATTGACGCTTCATCAATGTCGAGACTTCCATGGAAAAAGCAATACTCTTTCCAATAGCGTTGACGCAGCCCGATGGTGCTGTCAGTGTACCCCAAATCACGTAATGCATCTGAAATACCCCGAAGCTCTTTGTTGAAATTGTTTGTAATCATAGACACACTCTCCTTTCAAGGTGGTGTGTCTATTGTCGTTGAAAGGAGACATCCATGCAATTATTATCGCAAGTTTTTTCCATAAAAATGCTTTATAGACAGCTAATTACAATCACTCTTTCCATTTATAAAAACTTTTCATTAGGTTTGTTATGCAAAGCTTTGCATAACAAACCGGGGGACAAATGAGCATTGTCGAAATTCGTCTCAAATTGAGACACATTAAGGGGGTGTACCGGATTGCCGGAATTTAAGGAGAAGCCTAAAATGGGCCAGCCCAAGAGCAAGCGTACCGCTATGCTTGATCCCCGCCATCGGGCCAAACTGCTAAAGGAGAAGTACCGCCAGCAGTTGGCGGAGCGTCGGGAACCGGAATCAGACAGTGCGGAAATACAGGCTGTCGATGAAGTAGAGGACACGGCCAACTGGGCGGTGGACACGGTGCAGGATCGTGCGGCGCAGGTGCCGAGGGCAAGGGAAAAACCGCCGATAAAGGAAAAATCGGCTGCGAGTATTCCGCGTGAGCGTAAAGCAAATGAGCAAACCGCCGCTTCGCGGGAACCCCCTGCAAGATACACAGT
>PPYF01188209.1_pt1 | contig 29983 bp, 22 predicted proteins | sample 1559871 | NCBI WGS metagenome assembly PPYF01 (sample SAMN08240021, study PRJNA423297) | Human gut metagenome, whole genome shotgun sequencing project.
AAGCCGGATTACATTCGCCTATACCGCTGAAACTGCAACGCGCTCATTCGCCAACTATGTTCAAGAATGGAAAGAATACGATATTTACGTAAATAGTTCTGTAGCCAAGACAACTCTACCATTCGACGCTTAAGCTAAACCGAAGAAAGAATACAATTGCGCCGCGAAAATCAGCTTGGCTACGGCCTAAAATTTAAACCACGAAAGCCTATTAAATTCGTCTTTCAGATAACATTTAGCTAAGGGGCATAGCGAAGCACGCTTGCGTGTGCAGCGGTTTGAAATGGGCATAAAATTCACGCAGTGAATGCCCATTTCAAAATGTCCCTGCTTGAGCTTCTTGTTATCACGGAACCGGATGTTCGAAAAGCAGTTTATTTTGCGCCTCAAAAACATGAGCTAACTCTATTTACACACGAAGCAACTCTGAAAATTCGTTACACAAGGTGACGTAGAGTACGTACGGCGGTACCATACAGATAGTTTCTGTTCAATAACAGTGTTATATTTTTAGTGAGGATAAATGCATCTAATCAATAATATAATCCTTCTTGATGAAGATAATCCACTACGAAAAGGTCTGGAAATTGTCGATTCAAAGTTGTCAGTAAAAATTGAAAGCGACCAAGATTATTATATAATATCTTGTTCAAAAGCCTATGCGTCAATAACTACAGCAATAAATAAAGCAAAGCTATCGATTAAGCTATTAGATTATGATTACATATTGAAAGTTGATTCTAAGGAAAACGCCAAAAGTGAATACATCGAATTATTTATAGAAAACACAATTATTCGAATTCAATCTATTTATGATCGAGTGTTAATATTTGTGAATCGACTCTTAGAGCTAGGCATCAGTAACGAAAGTATTAATCACAATCTGATTATTACCAATGACAATGTTAAAAAATACGGATTGGATAGCACACTAAAAAGCCTAAATAAAATTTGCAATGAGTACCGAAACATCAGAAACACTATAATACACCATGATAGATACAGTGAAGATGATTTAAACATGATTAATTTAGTGCATCAAGCCGAACACTTAAGTAAAAGTAATGGTAGCGAACCGATAATTGAAGAAGACACCTTAAATAATATCACCTCCGAGTTTATATTAGATTATCAAGACAGCCTTCAGAGACATCTTCATAAAATTGAAGACAAACTAAATGCTATTTTCGATATAGCTATCATTGCATATGCATATAAAAAGTCAGCATATAATAAGCATAATAACTAAAACTAAGATACTCAGCATAACCGTAATCTGCTTTAAACTTAATAAATACCATTAGCCGTAGTAATCTACTACGGCAATATTACAATATTAACATTCGCCTTAAATATTAGTTAAGCGCCCTTCCTGATAACATTTAGCTAAGGGGCATAGCGCAGCACGCTTGCGTGCGCAGCGGTTTGAAATGGGCATAAGATTCGCATAGCGAATGCCCATTTCAAAATGTCCCTGCTTGAGCTTCTTGTTATCACGGACCCGATGCTTGCACAGCAATATGTCTCGATATACCCAATACACTAGTTAGCTCTATGCTAGCGCATAAGCCTTACACACAGCACAACTAGTTTCATTAGGTGACTCAAAGTCTACATCGCGTTATTATACGAAATGTTCCCGCTTAATAACGCTGTTATGCACTAAAATGGATAGCAAAATGCAATGGATGATAGATAACAAAGAATGGCTTTTTAGTGGCATTGGTGTTTTTGCACTAAGCTTGGTCGTTGCTTTCTTTTCTAAAAGAAAAAGTTCAACAACTCAGATTCAGAAGACTGGAAATAACTCCACAAATTACCAATCATCAGGCGATATAAACATTGGGGGAAAAAATGATAAGTGATAAAAACCAGAAACAACAAGCTGGCAATGATTCGACAAATTTACAAGCCCAATCTATTACAGTATATCAAGGCATCAGTTATTCTGATGCGAAAGAAATAGCACTGGATGTTTATAGAGCAAATTTTTTACAGTTATCACAAGATGCTGCACAGATTGCTTGTAATAGAGCTGAAGAGTTAACTGATAATTTTTTAAGACAACTAGAAGTAGAGAATAAAGCAGCAATTGATTCAATGAGAGAGCCTGCAATGCAAGCGGCACTCTATGAAGCTCAAAAGCAATACGCAAAAACAGGAGACAAAGATCTTGAAGGATTACTAGTTGATATTTTGGTTGAAAGAGCCTCTACCCCTGAAAGAAACATACATCAAATAGTTTTAGATGAGGCATTAATTGTAGCTTCAAAGTTAACAACAGAGCAGATGGATGCTTTAACTCTTAATTTTTTAATATCAAGAACATCAAACAATACATTAATAAATCTTCCCGCAATAACCCATTACTTACACACACATTTGCTACCGTTCATCGGAAGCCTAAGTAAAGGTTCATCATGTTATGAACATTTGGAATACGTGGGTTGCGGTTCACTTTTGCATATGGGCGGTTTCAATTCAATAGAGGATATTTACCAGAAACAATATGGCGGCTTGTTTTCTAAAGGCTTCACTAGAGATAGAGCATTCAATGAGATTGAGGATATAGATCAATATCCATTTTTAATAACAAACTGCCTTCATAATAAAGAATTATTGCAAGTAAACGCTGTCAACACCCTAGTAATTGATGAGGTCTGTTGTGAAAACAACGTTCCTTCTCAAACAAAGGAAAAAATCATCACTCTATTCAATTCCTCTCAAATGAATCAGCAAGAAATAAAGGACTATTTAATCTCAGTAGCTCCTGATATTGCCGCAATTTTTGATCTATGGGAAAACACAGGACTTTCAAAATTTGTTCCCACAACGGTTGGTATCGCAATCGCACATGCAAACTTTCGCAGAAAGACAGGTATTAAACTCGATCTGTCAATTTGGATAAAATGACCGATCACAGGTTAACAGCTGCTTTGATTGGGGAGTGAAAATATGTCATTCCCCATTAGCCGTAGAATCCTATTACAACAATATTTCGATTTACGCATTCATCTAAAATATGTTTTTCCTGATAACATTTAGCTAAGGGGCATAGCGTAGCACGCTTGCGTGCGCAGCGGTTTGAAATGGGCATTAAATTCACGCAGTGAATGCCCATTTCAAAATGTCCCAGCTTGAGCTCTTTGTTATCACGGCATAATTATCCACTTCAAGAAGTGACTTGCGAAGTACACCAATTACTAACTGATAGTTCGTTTTCATTGCCATACAAAATTTGCATATACTTCGCACAACACAAAAGAAATATTATCAAGATCGCCAATCGAAATATAATGCTAAATTGCAAAAAAACTCTAGCATTCTGGCACTACTAACACTATAGGCAATGCAGCTTTAGCGCATGGGATATTTATGAAAGGAACACACTCTTTCTTAGCTATAGGATTTATACTTATTGCATTGAGTTATAGGACATTATCAGGAGATGATATAATTAACAAATTAGAAGCTTCGGGATTAACACCCTCTTTAGAGCGAGGTAACTCTTTAATTTGGTTAGATAGAAACCATAATAGCATTCGAGATGATATTGACCAATATATAAAAGAAAAATACCCCCACAGAGAACAAAGCAAAGCAGCCGAACAATTAGCAAAATCATTAAACTCCATTTTTTAGTCGCGAATGACAATATAAACGAAGCAAGAAGAATTGTAAAAAGCAACTCTGACGCAATCAATTGCATTTACACGGTTTTTATCAATAAACCAAATAACTCACTAGAAAGTATTGAACCAGCCCAAGTTGTATCAGAAATAGAATCAATCACATTTAACACTAAGAATAGACTGCTAAAATACATTCAATTTAATAAACTTTTAGATGGAACTTCATGGCCATCTTCTGACGGTAATACTTGCTATTAACCATATGATGGATATGTATATAATGTTCGCACAAAAGATTGCTATGCCACAGCCTGATAACAATTTATTATACAGCCTCTTTCCATATAGTATCATACTCCATTGCCCCTATATCCACACAGGGGCTCTTCCCTCGAACATCGAATCCAGCCTAAAATCAATGTATTAACCTGCAATGAGCATCTTAAATTTGCAAGATATGCGGAAATTTTGAACTTTGCGGCAGGCGAAAGGCGGAATTGCATTTATAGTGTATGCATATACAGGCTTATCTGAGAATTTTATGCGTAAACCCAGTTCTCCTTTCCTTGCTAGTATCTATGAACTGATGCTGACTCAGCGCTATGCGATGAACACTGTTGGTGCTTATATCTATTGGATTAAGTTCTATATTCGCTTTCATAAGTTGCGCCATCCATCCAAGATGGGTGAGCATGAAGTGCAGACATTTTTGACTTATCTGGCTTGTGAGCGACAGGTGTCGACAAAGACCCAAGCGCAAGCCCTTAATGCCCTATCCTATCTCTATAAAACCGTGTTGAAACAGCCATTGAGTATGGAGATGCAATTTCAGCACAGTCGTAAATCCCCCAAGCTGCCTTCGGTGCTGACACGTACTGAGGTGCGCGATCTGTTGTTGGCGATCCCAGCGCATTTACGCTTAGCGGCGCAGTTGATGTATGGCAGCGGTCTGCGACTGATGGAGGTCATGCGGCTTCGAGTGCGGGATATCGATTTCGACTATTTGTGCATCTGCGTGTGGAATGCCAAAGGTGGCAAACATCGGCGGGTAACATTAGCCGCAGAGCTGGTTCCTGCGATTCAAGAGCAAATCGCTTATGTCCGCCAGTGCTTTGATGGCGATCGCGAAACGGAAGGCTACGATGGGGTGAAAATGCCCTATGCATTAGCGCGTAAATACCCGAATGGACCAATGGAGCTTGGATGGCATTATCTTTTTCCTGCCAGCCGCTTAAGTCGCGATCCGGAAAATCACGCACTTCGTAGGCATCATTTGGATGCCACCACATTACAAAAAGCGGTGCGCTTTGCGGCACGTAAATTACAAATTACCAAGCCGGTAAGTTGCCATACGCTACGCCACTCATTCGCGACTCATCTGCTCGCTCGCGGTGCGGATATCCGCACGGTGCAGGAGCAACTTGGCCATTCAGATGTACGCACAACCCAGATCTATACGCACGTCTTACAGCAAGGTGCCAGTGGCGTGCGCAGTCCATTTTCTGATTTGTAGTGTGGTTATTCGCGAGTGTGATTATTCGCGTTTTTGGGCGACAAGCCAGTGCTGAAGTACTGAGAAACTGCTTCGAGTAACATGCTCTAACGCTTGTTGTGTGCTTGATACTAGCGGATCGTTTTCCAGTTGCTGGCACAGGCTTGTTGCTTGCTGCATCGCTAAGCTCGCGCAGCTGCTTTTCAGTGTATGTGCCAGCTCAGAGATGGCTTTACCATTTCTCTGTTCAAACTCTACTTGAATACGCTCCAATAACGGTAGGCTATGGGTTTCAAATAAAGATACCCATTTTTGCAGACGTGCAGGGCCAAATCGCTGATAGTCGTCTTGTAACTGCTCCAGATTAAGTAATTCCGTTGCGGGATCCGCTGTACTCGTCTGCGCTCGCTCATCGATAACACGCTCTTCACGCGAATTTTTACCGCTGGGTTGCACTGCAACACTGGCTTGCAGATAGTGTTTCACTAATCGGCATAATGTCTCTTGCTGCACGGGCTTTTGAATCAAGCCACAAAAAATATCGCGGATTTTGTCACCTAACGCCTTATCTAAGACATGCGCACTGAACGCAATCCGTGGGATCTGCGGGTAGCTTTCCGCCAACATCACCGCCAATTCAGCGCCATCACAATCAGGTAAGGACAAATCCACCAGCATTCCATGCACATGTGCAAATTCTCTCGCCAAAACGGCTCTTGCTTGCGCTCCGTTTTCCGCCACCAACACCTGCGCGCCACTGCTTTCCAGCATCTCGCGCGAGATCTGGCGAATCAAGGCATTGTCTTCTATCAGCAATAAGCGCAGACCATCAAGGGAGCAATCACGTTCACCGCTGTATTGCGCGGGTACCGACGCAAAACGTAACGGCAAGCGCAGTGTAAAACAGCTTCCCTCTGCCGGGGTGCTCGTTACAGAAAGCGAGCCATACATCGCTTCGGCCAGTGATTTACAAATCGCAAGCCCAAGGCCGGTGCCACCACTTTGTCGCCCTAATTGTACAAACGGCTCGAATATCTGTTGTAGCTGCTCAGTCGCTATGCCACAACCTGTATCAGTGACACTGATTTCCCAGTGTTTTTCGGCCATGCTACAGCGCAGCGTGATACCGCCCTGCTGGGTAAAACGCAGCGCATTGCTGATCAGATTAACGATGATTTGTCGGATACGGCGCGGATCACCAAGCAATATCGTATTAGGCGCAATGTCCTGCGAACCCGAATCCGCCAGCGCAAAGCTATCTGCGGGATGTGAGTCAAAACGAAGATAAATACCTTTTGCCGATGCCCGGCTTTCCATCAGCCGAACAATACTGCGCAGCAAACTGTCCGGCTCAAAAGGCTCATCACTGATAGAAACCTGCGCTTGCCCTTCTTCGATAGCCGAATAATCCAGAATATCATTCAAGATAGAGAGCAATGACTCGCCAGAATCATTAATCGCCTGCACATAATCGCGCTCTTTGGATGACAAATCAGGTTGCTGTGACAAACGCTGCGCAGTACCCAAAATGCCGTGTAGCGGCGTTCGGATCTCATGACTCATAGCAGCCAAAAAGGCAGATTTAGCATGATTGGCTTTTTCTGCCTCTTGGCGCGCCTGACGGTGTTGCACCACCAGCGATTGCAGCTCATCGGTCCGCTCGCGAACCTCCTCTTCCAGATGCTCTTGGTGATAACGCAGTGCGCGTACACTGGAGCGAAAGGCGTTGGCTAAACGGTTGATGCTTTGCAGCTCGCGCATGCCATCCGTTTGTGGAAATGCCGAATCCAATCGGCCGTTAAGTAGGGACTGCAACGCTTGAGTATGGCGCGCTAAAGGCAGCGTGACTTGCCGATACACTAAGCGCCACAAAATCAGACACAGTACGATCAGCGCGACAAGAGCTAAGCCGAGCAACCAGCGTTGTCCGGTTTTTTGTGCGCTACGTAGCTGCTCCAACGCCTGCGCATTACGCTGTTCAATTTGCGCCACTTGGCGATTAATTTCATCGCCAAAACGGGTAAACAGCTCCAGATTTTTCTGGCTGAATGCCTGCAGTTGCCCTTGGATGTGATTGATGTTTTTGCATATATCAATCAGTGCTTGATACTGCGAGATAGTCGCAATAGCTTGGGCCAGCTCGCGTCGAACGCCGGGGTCTTCTACCCGCAAATGACGACGGTGTAAGATGCGTACCGCCTGCGCCAGTTGTTGCTGTTGCTGACTTAAGAACGTATAGCCTTGTCCATCGCTTAACCCATTGATGATCTTCTCTACCCGCATTGCGCTTAAGCGCAGCTCAATCATCTGATCAAGGTAGCCCAAATCCACATCGGCCAGCTGATCGAGCGCGCGCAAGGTGGCGTCACGCTGATGTTGCTCGACCAAATCATAAATCCCCGCTTGCGTTGCACCGGCTGAGGTAGCCGCGATGCTGGCTTGTCCTTTAGCGAGTTCCGCAATTTTGCTCGTGGCTTGGGCTATTTCTTCGCGTAAATTGTCACGCTGTTGTTGCAACGTAAGGCGCTCGCCCACCAGCGTGCCTTGCTTGCCGAGTAATGAGGTGATCTCTGCTTCTTGCTGTTCAATGGCAGTAGTATCAAAGCCTAATGCTTGCAGTTGCGCTAACAAACGGCTGATTTTCAGACTCTGCGTGGTCAGCATTCGGCCTTGGGCTAACCACTCTTGTCGCGTGGTCGCGCCAGTGAGGTTTTGCGCCGAAACCAACTCATAAGCACTGGCTTCGCTCAGCTCACGAGCGATATTCATGGTCGGCAGCAGCGCGTGAGTATTACTCTGCTCCACGGTCTCGACAAAGCGCAGACTCAGCCATCCCACCAGCGCACTGGCCAGTGTCAGTAACGCCATTAAGACAAATGCCAGCCAAAGGCGGCGTGTTAGCGAGGGAATAGCCATCAGCGCAGGTAATCACACAAGAGGGTTGAGTTAAGGGTCGCAAAACCTCTAGCATAAGGCCTGATTGCGAGGGAGTGAATATGCGCGCCGTTTTTTTCCTATTACCGGTCTTACTGAGTTTGCCGCTAGCGACTGGCTATGCGCAGTTGCGCCATTGGCAATCGGAGCAGCATTCTGTTCCTTTGGATACCGCTTTATCTCCGACACCGAAACCCGCTGATAAGCCGTGGAAGCTGTGCGCGCTCTATCCCAGCTTAAAAGATTCTTACTGGCTTTCGGTAAATTTCGGCATGCTGGAAGCGGCGCGCCGCTATGCAGTGGCCCTAAAATTTATGGAAGCCAGCGGTTATAACCAACTGCATACCCAGCAAGAGCAAATTGCACAATGTCGACAATGGGGTGCCAATGCACTGATCGTCGGCAGCAGTACTGCGCAGTTACCACAGCTGAAAAGCTGGGCCGGACCACTGCCGGTGATTGAGCTGGTAAACGCCACCCATAACCCGCATATTGCAACCCGAGTTGGCGTGCCTTGGTATCAAATGGGTTATTTGCCGGGGCATTATCTGGCACAGCAGGCAAAGGGAAAGCCTATGAATGTGCTGCTGATGCCTGGTCCACGTGATGCAGGCGGCAGTAATGAAATGCTGACCGGCTTTAAACAAGCACTCGCCGGTAGCCAATTGCACATTGTGGATATCGCGTATGGGGATAATGACACCGAAGTGCAGCGTAACTTGCTGCAAGACATGCTCGAGCGTTATCCGAACATTGATATTGTGGCCGGCACGGCGATTGCCGCCGAAGTGGCGATGGGTGAAAACTTACGTCGCGCCAAGCCGCTGGAGATTGTTTCGTTCTATCTGTCGCATCAGGTGTATCGCGGGTTAAAGCGCGACAAAATTGCCGTGTCAGCCAGCGATCAGATGGTGTGGCAAGGGGAATTGGCGGTCGAGCAAGCGGTACGCGTGCTGCAACACTTACCGGTGAGCAACAATATCAGCCCACCGCTGTTGCTGCTAACACCGCACAATATCCACCACAACGAAATTACCCGCTCGTTATCGCCGCTTGGGTTTCGGCCGGTGTACAGCTACCAGCCGTAGGTAAGTCTCACGCTGAGAGCTATAACGCACTGAGGCATTAAGCCACTTCGGCTGCCAGCAAATAACCTTCCCCGTGCTGAGTGACAAACAGCTCGGGGCGCAGTTTGTTCCGTAAACGCCGGATCAGCACATCCACGGTGCGCAAATCAGGATTCTCCACCCGATTCGCCGAGAGCATACGCAGCAGGCGTTCACGGCTTAGCACTTCCCCCGGATTCGTCACGAATGCCAGCAAGATTTCGTACTCGGCGCGCGTAAGTTTGATTGGTGTATCGTCTTGCGTCAGGGTATGGCGTGCCACATTCAGGCAATAGTCATCAAACAGATAACAGTTCTCTTGCCCCGCGGCGGGTTGTGCCTGTTTGGCCAAATCAATACGCCACAGCAGATTCTTCACCCGCACCACCAACTCGCGCAGCTCCAAAGGCTTGGTGACATAGTCATCCGCCCCCATCTCGAGCCCAACAATGCGGTCAATCTGATCGCAGCGTCCGGTGACCAAGATAATGCCTACCGTCGAACGCTCACGTAACGCTCGGGTCAGCATCAAACCATTCTCACCCGGTAAGTTAATATCCAGCAAAATCAGATCCACGGGCTCGAGCAGCATCAGCTCATGCAAACCCGCGCCACTGGCAGTCACGGAAACCCGATATCCTTCCTGTACAAAGTAATCTTCCAGACGCGCCTGCGTCACCGGATCATCTTCCACAATAACAATGTGATGCGGCATTCGGTTGCCTCGTGGCAATCTGTTCATATCTGTTCATATTTTGCCGCATCGCATTCATGATGACCAGTCACCCTGTTCATATTTCATCAATAAAATTGTATCTCGTGTGAAACCATATAAATCACAGGGTTAAGGAATGAAGAAATTGTGGGAGAAACTGACCAGTCCCAGTGCGCGCTGGTCGGTATTGGCGCTGCTGATTGCCGGTATCGTCATTGGGCTGGCATTGATTATTGTGCCGCATGTGGGGATCAAGATGACCAGCACCACCGAGTTCTGTGTGAGCTGTCACTCCATGACACCAGTGTATGAGGAGTACAAGCAATCGGTGCACTTTAAAAATGCCGCCGGCGTGCGTGCCGAGTGCCATGACTGCCATATCCCACAAGATATTCCAGGGATGATCAAGCGTAAGCTGGAAGCCACCAGCGACATCTACCACACCCTGGTAACCGGTAAAATCGATACGCCAGAGAAATTCGAAGCTCACCGCGCCGAACTGGCTGAGCGGGAATGGGCGCGCATGAAAGAGAACAATTCAGCCACCTGCCGCTCTTGTCATAACTATGATGCGATGGATCACGCCAAGCAAAATCCAGAAGCGGCGCGCATGATGGAAATTGCCGCGAAAACCAATCAATCCTGTATCGATTGCCATAAAGGCATTGCGCACCAATTGCCCGATACCAGCAGCGGCTTCCGTAAGCAGTTTGACGATCTGAAGAAAACTGCCGATGACAACGACAGCGGCGACACGCTGTATACACTCGACATGAAACCGATTTATGCCGCCAAAGGCGATAAAGACGCCGCCGGCTCCCTGCTGCCAGCCTCTGAAATCACCGTACTGAAGCGTGATGGTGATTGGATGGAAGTACAAATCACCGGCTGGACTGAAACCGATGGTCGTCGTCGCGTTCTGTCATTACTGCCGGGTAAACGTATTTTCGTCTCCTCAATTCGTGACCAAGTGCAAGAGCGCGCCAAAACACTGGAAACCGAAACCGTTGCCGGTACGGGTGTGGAATGGAGCAAGCTGCAAACCACTGCATGGGTGAAGAGCGGCGACATGATCAACGACATCAAGCCAATCTGGGCTTACGCCGACTCGATGTACAACAGCTCCTGTAACCAGTGCCACGGCGCACCGGATAAAGCGCATTTCGATGCTAACGGCTGGATTGGCACCTTAAACGGCATGCTTGGCTTTACCAGCTTGGATAAGCGCGAAGAGCGCACCTTGCTGAAATACCTGCAAATGAATGCTTCCGACACCGGCGGTGCCGATCAGAAACACTAAGGATTAGAACGATGAAAATACAAAATAGTGTTCCAGAGACCCGTACTGCAGCGCCTCTGACTCAGGACAGCGTTAACGTATCGCGTCGCCGTTTTCTGGCTCATTTAGGCGGCCTGACAGCCCTTGGCATGCTAAGCCCTTCGCTGCTGGTGCCGCGTAACGCCCGCGCCGCGGATGCAAGCGGCGCGGCCAACTCTCAGCAAGGCATTCTGACCGGCTCTCACTGGGGCGCCATTCGCGCTACCGTGGAAAATGGCATTTTTGTCGCCGCCAAGCCGTTTGAAAAAGACCAGTATCCTACGGATATGATCAACGGCCTGCCAGATCATGTGCACAATGCCGCTCGCATTCGTTACCCAATGGTGCGCATTGACTGGATGCGCAACAAGCACAAGAGTGACACCACGCAGCGTGGTGATAACCGCTTTGTGCGCGTGAGCTGGGATGAGGCGCTGGATCTGTTCTACCAAGAACTGGAACGCGTACAGACCACCTACGGCCCGAGCGCCCTGCTGACCGGCTCGGGCTGGCAGTCTACCGGTATGCTGCATAACGCTGGCGGCATCATGGGTCGCGCCTTGGCACTGCACGGCAACCGTGTAGGCACCGGCGGCGACTATTCCACCGGTGCAGCGCAAGTGATCCTGCCGCGCGTGGTAGGCTCGATGGAAGTGTACGAACAGCAAACCTCATGGCCGTTGGTGCTGCAAAACAGCAAAACCATCGTGCTGTGGGGCTCTGACATGCTGAAAAACCAGCAGGTCAACTGGTGGTGCCCAGATCACGATGTGTATGAGTATTACCATCAGCTCAAAGACAAAGTGGCCAAGGGCGACATCAAGGTGATCAGTATCGACACCGTGGTCTCCTCCACCCATGATTTCCTTGGCCGCGATAAAGTGCAGCATGTGGCCATCAACCCGCAAACGGATGTGCCGTTGCAGTTGGCGCTGGCCTATGTGCTGTACACCGAAAAGCTCTACGATCAGCACTTCCTCGATACCTATACCGTCGGTTTCGCGCAATTCCTGCCGTATCTGCTGGGTAAAACTGATAACCAGCCGAAAACCCCAGAATGGGCGGCGAAACTGACCGGTATTGATGCTGACACCATCCGCACGCTGGCACGCGAAATGGCCGCTGGCCGCACTCAAATTGTGGCTGGCTGGTGTGTGCAGCGTATGCAGCACGGCGAGCAGTGGGCGTGGATGGTAGTGGTGTTGGCTGCCATGCTCGGTCAAATTGGTCTACCGGGTGGCGGTTTTGGTTTTGGCTGGCACTATAACGGCGCCGGTACGCCAACCCGCAAAGGGGTGATCTTAAGCGGTTTCTCTGGCTCGACTTCCGTGCCGCCAGTACACACCAGCACCGATTACAAAGGCTATAGCAGTACCATCCCCATCGCGCGCTTTGTCGATGCCATGTTAGAGCCGGGCAAAGTAATCAACTGGAACGGCAAGCAAGTCACCCTACCGGCGATAAAGATGTGCGTGTTCAGCGGTACTAACCCGTTCCACCGCCATCAGCAATACAACCGTATGATTGCCGGTTGGCAGAAATTGGAAACTGTGGTCGCCATTGATAACCAGTGGACCTCAACTTGTCGCTTTGCTGATATCGTGCTGCCGGCCACTACACAGTTCGAACGTAATGATATCGACCAATACGGTAACCACTCTAACCGTGGCCTGATTGCCATGCACAAAGTGGTCGAGCCGCAATTTGAAGCGCGCAGTGATTTTGATATTTTCCGCGATCTGTGCCGCCGCTTTAACCGCGAACAAGCCTTTACTGAAGGGATGGATGAGATGGGCTGGCTTAAGCACATCTATAAGGCCGGTCAGCAACAAGGCAAGGGCCGCGGTATCCATATGCCTGACTTCGACGCATTCTGGAACGGCTCTGGCTATATCGAATTTAGCGATCCGCAACTGTTTGTGCGCCACCAAGAGTTCCGCGACGATCCTGATTTGAACCCACTCGGCACCCCAAGTGGCCTGATTGAGATCTTCTCGCAGACCATTGCCGACATGAACTACGACGATTGCCGTGGTTACCCAATGTGGTTTGAAAAAGAGGAGCGCTCTCACGGCGGCCCTGGCTCTAATCGCTTCCCACTGCACCTCCAATCGGTTCACCCTGATGCACGTCTGCACTCGCAGCTGTGTGAGTCACCAACCCTGCGCGCCAAATATACCGTCGGCGGTAAAGAGCCAGTGTATATGAGCCCGCAAGATGCGAAAGCGCGTGGTATTAAAGATGGCGATATCGTGCGTGTCTTTAACGATCGCGGTCAGGTGCTGGCTGGCGCGGTAGTCTCCGATCTGTATGTGCCGGGCACTATCCGTATTCAGGAAGGTGCGTGGTACGATCCGGATAAAGGCGGCGTGATTGGCGCAATGTGTAAGTACGGTAACCCGAACGTGCTGACCATCGATATCGGTACCTCACAGCTGGCGCAAGCCACCAGTGCGCATACCGCTATTGTCGAGATGGAAAAATACACCGGCAACGTTGAGCCCGTCACAGCATTCAACGGCCCAATCGAAATGGTTGCTGAGTGCAGCTATGTGCCTAAACCAGCTAACTAATTAGTCTGCAAACTCATTAGTCAGCGAGCTAATGAGCCCGAGAACTGATTAGCCTGCGAGCAAGTTAGTCAACGCGCGAATCCGCACACAGCCTTGAGGTCGTTACGGCCTCAAGGTCACTTTAAGCCCAAGGGACATCCTATGCCACAACAAGCTACCCCACTTAGTGCGCAGCATTATGCCTGTCTGTATGCATGGCTTGCTGGGATCTTTGCCCGCGAGCTGGATGATACGCAGCTCACTCAGCTGCAATCAGCCGACCTGCAAGCGTGGCTAGACTTTATGGACAGCCAACCGGCCCTGCATGAAGCATCAAGCAATGTGCGCCGATCTATCAGCGCCTTGCTGCTGCGCCCCGATGCGCGACTGGAGTTAGCCGCCGATTTTGCTGGTCTGTTCTTAATGACCGACAAACAAGGCGCGCTGCCGTATGCTTCTTGCTATGAAGGTGACAAGGTGCGTTTTCGCCGCGATGCCTGTTTGCAAATGCAGCAATTACTGCGCGATGCCGGCATGGGTGTACGCAGCGAGTTTCACGAGCCAGAAGATCATCTGGCGGTAATTTTTGAGCTGCTCAGTCATCTGAAATTTGCCGCTGGTGAGTTTTCCGCCGATGAACATACCGCTGCGTATGATGAGCTCGTTACCCTCAATTCATTGCAGCAACGTACTCTGGGATTACTGCTGATGTGGCTGCCTGATTTTGCAGCACGCTGCCAAGCGCACGATCCATTTGGCTTTTATGCCGCCATCAGCGCGCTGGCCCTGCAACTGGTGCAACTGGATGCTGCTCAGATTCACGCGCCAGGAGCTCAACTCGCTGCTGATACATCAGCAATTTAACGCGGGTTAGGTTTCACCGTATTTCGACATAAAAAAGCCCCGCATCAAGCGGGGCTTTTTCTTGGCTTAGCCTTGTTAGCTTAGCAGATAAGCATCACTGCGCAGGCGGCATGGGCATCATCGGCGCAGCCTGTGGATCTGGACGATGATTCACCTCGACGGCTACTGGCTGATTGGCCTGATACGGCTGTACCGCACTCTTACCGCTTAAGACTCCCGGCGACATAATATCCGCCTGTCCATCAATCACCTTCACCTTCACTTGCAGCGAAGAGAGTGACGACAGCTTACGCTCCGGCATCATGCTATCGGCATCAGAAACAGTCACGGTTTGTGGCAGTTCGCCCAATGGAATTTGACGCACCGCAACCGGCACCGGACTTTGCCCGTCAGTCACCAGTACCACCAAACGCGCCGAAGCCGGTAAGCTGCTGCGCAGTGTCGGCGGAACATCCACACGCACTTTCAGCGCTGGCGCTGTGATACCGGCGCGCGCTTTAGCCGCTTCAATACTGCGCTCCAGCAAGGTGCGGCGAGAATCATCTTTAGGCATCATCTTCAGCATCACTTCCCAAGCACCAATAGCTTGCTGGTAGTTCTCCTGTTCAAATGCACCAAACGCCAGCAGTGCTAACGCCTGCATATTCTGATGATCTTGACGCAGTACGCGCTTTAGCAACCCTTCGGCTTTGCGGTTATCCGCCGGATCGCTAGATTGGATCAGCACCTCGGCATAGCCCAAGATCACTTCCACGTTATCCGGCGCCAACTGATAAGCCTTTTCAAACGCTTGCGATGCGGTGGTCAGGTTATTAAGCGCCATACCGATGCGACCTAACATCACCCAATCCGGCAAGTTATTCGGCTGCTGTTGCAACTCAGTACGCAGACCTAATCCCAAGCGCGCCAGCTCTTCTGTCGTCAACGGTTTTTGATCTTCATGCTGCACCCGCTCACGCAGTTGCGGCATTTGCTTGATCACCTGAGACCACTCGGCCATCTGCGATTGACCGCCCGTTTTCAAATAAAAACCCACACTCACCACCAGCAGCACAATGACGCCCGGCACCAATGCCCAGCGCGAAATCGGCTGCGTAGTCGCAGAATTGGCAACCGGCACATCCGCCAGCAAGGTTTGCTGCAGATCTTGCACCATCTCACGCTGTTCGCTGACGACGCCAAGCTCTTCGTCTTGCGCCACTTCCTGCACGCGCTGTTTGTAAAGTGCGGTATTCAAGCGATCACGGGTCGTCTGGTGACTTTCTCCCGGCGCGCGCAATACGGGAACCACCAGCAATAGCGCACTGACCACCAGCAACACCACGACTAACAGCCAAAATGTCATCATGGTTGTTCTCCGTTATTATTCTTCTCGTTATGGCTATTTGGAGCCGACTTGCCATTTTCCTCCAGCAGTCGCTGCAAGCGCTGTTGCTGCTCTTCAGAAACCACCGCCGCGCTGGTGACGAGCGTTTTATCAGTGCGACGTTTCGCGGTCTGACGGAAAATGATGAACGCGCCGCCCAGCAATACCAGCAGTGGCCCCAGCCACAAAATCAGGGTCGAGGCGGTTAATGGCGGATCGTAAGTCACGAAATTGCCATAGCGCGTGACCATGTAATCCACCACTTGCTGCTTGTTGTAGCCTTGTTGCATCAGCTCATACACTTTCTGCCGCATGTCTTCAGCGATAATCGCGTTCGAATCGGCGATGTTGTTGTTCTGACACTTCGGGCAACGCAGCTGCGCGGTTAATTCGCGGTACTGCTGCTCTTGCTCAACGGTGGAAAACTGATAGGTATCAATCACACTGGCATACACCAAACCGGTATACGCCAGCGGCGGTAGAGCCATTCCCACCAGCAACCAGAAAACGCGCAACATTTTCTTCATGCTTGCGTTTTTCATTATTGTGCGCCCCCCTGAACAGGAGCTGGAGCCGCAACAGGCTTCGCAGGCAAATCAGATACCGGAGTGCCGTTATATTTAAGCCACAAAGGCTCAACTTCGCGCTTCCAGATGGTTTCATTCATATCACCGGCATGGCGATAACGGATGATGCCTTGGCCATCAATCAGGAACGTTTCTGGTGCGCCATATACGCCCAGATCCAATCCCAACATGCCGTTACCATCATACAGGCTCAGCGCATACGGATTGCCTAGCTCATTGAGCCACGCGATGGCTTTTTTGCGGTCATCCTTGTAGTTCATCCCCACAATGCGCACACCACGGCTGGCCAGCGTATTGAGGTATTTATGCTCGGCATAACAGGTCGGACACCACGTCGCCCACACATTCAGCAGCAGCGGTTTGCCATCGTGCAGCACGTCTTGGCTGTAGGTTTTCCCTGGAATATCCAGCGATTCCAGCTTAAATGGCGGCACCGGCTTACCGATCAGTGCCGACTCCAGCATGGTCGGATCTTCACCGCCCGCATTACGCATCAGCTGTACCATAAAGGTCAGCACTAAAATCAAAAACAGCGCCAGCGGGATAAAAAGCAACTTACGCTTCATTTTTGTGTTGTCTCCGGCTGAGTTGTTGCATACACCACGCTGCGATAACGGCGGTCAAACATACAAAGCGCACCACCGATAGCCATCAGCAAACCACCCCACCAGATCCAGCGGACAAACGGTTTGTAATAAATGCGCACCGCCCATGAGTTATCGTCCAGTTGCTCACCCAGTGCGGCGTACAGATCACGAGTTAAACCGCCATCGATGGCCGCTTCGGTCATCATGCTACGCGCATGGGTATAGAAGCGTTTTTCAGCGTTCAAGGTCGCTTCCGGTTTGCCATCGCGGGTCACATCAATCACCGCCATGCCGCCGGTATAGTTTGGCCCTTTGATTTCATGCACATCACGGAAAGTGAACAGATAATCGCGAATTTGCAGCGTATCGCCCGCACGCATGCGCACATCACGCTCGATGCTGTAATTCTGGCTAAATGCGATACCAATTACCGTTACCGCTACACCCAGATGCGCCAACACCATGCCCCAGTGGCTACGCGGCAATTTAGTCAGTCCACGCAGCAAACCAAAACGGTGTGTGGCACGCTCATACACTTCGGCCAGCGTCAGGATAATCACCCACAGCGCCATCAGCAGACCCACTACGGTCATCGCGGCGATGCGGTCGTGCAGTAACCACGGCAACAATACCGCCAGCGCCACTGAACCGATCAAACCCAACAGCATCGGCATGCGAATGCGACGCAGCTCATCACGACGCCAACGCACCAGCGGCGCAATCCCCAACAGCAGCGAGAATGGCACCATCAGATAGGTGAACATCGCATCAAAGAAGGGCTCACCGACCGAAATACTGCCCAAACCGAGCATCTTGTGCACCAATGGCAGCAAGGTGCCAAGCAGCACCACCAAGGTGGCCGCCACCAGCAACAGGTTATTGAGCAGTAAGAAGGTTTCGCGTGAGAAAAACTCATGTCGCCCCGGAGTACGCACTTGGCCACCGCGCAGTGCATACAGCAGCAACGAGCCACCAATCACCACCACCAGATAGGCCAGAATGAACATACCGCGCGATGGATCGGAAGCAAACGCATGTACCGAAACCAGCACGCCAGAACGCACTAAGAAAGTCCCCAGCAGACACAACGAGAACGAGGTGATCGCCAGCAGCACGGTCCACGCTTTAAAGGTGCCACGTTTTTCTGATACCGCTAGTGAGTGCATCAGCGCGGTACCGGTTAACCATGGCATCAAGGAGGCGTTTTCGACCGGATCCCAGAACCACCAGCCGCCCCAGCCCAGTTCGTAATAGGCCCAGAAAGAACCCAACACGATGCCAAGAGTCAAAAAGACCCACGCGGCTAATGTCCAAGGACGTGACCAACGCGCCCATACTGAGTCCAAACGCCCTGCCATCAGTGACGCAATGGCCAGCGCAAACGCCACCGAGAAGCCGACATAACCCATGTACAGCAGCGGTGGGTGGAAAATCAGCCCGACATCCTGCAGCAGTGGGTTCAGATCGCGACCATTAATCGGGAAATCTGGCAGCGTGCGCGTAAACGGGTTAGACGTGAGGATAATAAACAGCAAAAAGCCGATATTAATCATTCCCATCACCGACAACACGCGCGCCACCGAGTCTTGCGGCATCCGACGGCTGAAAAAAGCCACCGCCAGCGTCCACCAGCTCAGCAACATGACCCACAACAGCAATGAACCTTCGTGAGCGCCCCACGTTGCTGCAATACGGAAATAGACCGGCAATTGGGAGTTGGAGTTGGTTGCTACATACGCCACGGTGAAATCATTCATCACAAATGCGTAAACCAGACAGCCAAACGAAAGTGTGATAGCTAAAAACATACCGACGGTCAGCGGACGCGCCGTGGCCATCATCCGGCTGTCATTGCGCACCGCGCCCCAGCACGGATAAATGCTCAATAGCAGCGCCAATGCGAGCGCCAGCGCCAGTAAAAAGTTACCAATTTCAGGGATCATGATGCATTCCCATTGGCTGGCACTGGCATGCTTGGCGTCGGCTTCGCTGGAGTGTGATGGTTGGTTTCCATCGCCTGCTGAATTTCTGGCGGCGTGTAATTCTCATCATGCTTGGCCAGCACTTCGTTAGCCTGAATCACCTGACCCGGCATCAACACGCCTTGCGCCACAATGCCCTGCCCTTCACGGAACAGATCGGGCAATACGCCATCATAGGTCACTTCAACCACGCCTTTGGCATCATACAGTTTGAAAGTCACTTGCAGGCTATCTGGCGCACGTTGCACTGAGCCCGGCAGCACCATGCCGCCAATACGCAGACGTTGGCCGACTTCCGGCTTTTCATGTTGTGCGCCTTTGCCGTTTAGGATCTCACCGGGGGTATAAAACAGGTCAATGTTCGAGCGCAGTGCATACAGGATCAGCGCAATCGTGGTGATCACACCCAGCAGCACCAGCACAACCAGATACAGTCTGTTTTTCCGGCGGGAACTCATTGTCATTCTTGACTCTCCTTATGACTCACAACATGGTCTGAGGCTTTTTGTTGTTTTATTTTCTGCACGCGCTGTGCCCGCGCTTCCTGACGCCGGATTTCGGCCAACAACTGAGAGTGAGTCCAACGGGTATGGACACAAATTCCCAGCAAGGAAATGAAGGTGATACCTACGGCCAACCAGACATAAAAGGCGTAACCGCCCATGGCCAGAAAGGCATCCCATGAATCAAAAAATGCCGTCATGCTTTATTTCCTTTACCGGACACCACAGACGATGGTGTTGCCGCGCCGCGTAAAGCCAGACTCTTCACCCACGGGCGATGACGCTCCTGAGCCAGAATCAAGTTACGCAGACGCATCATCATCAAGGTAATGAAGAAAAACAGAAAACCAAAAATACTCAGCCGCAGTGGCGTGCGCATACTCGGTGCGATGCTTTGTTGCATGTTGGTTGAGCCCTGATGCAGGGTATTCCACCACTCAACAGAAAAATGGATGATCGGCAAGTTTACGACGCCAACCAGAATTAAAATGCAGGCCGCGCGCCCCGCCAGACGGCGATCGTCAAAGGCGTTATACAAGGCAATCGCGCCCAGATATAAGAACAATAAAATCAGCTCTGAGGTCAGGCGAGCGTCCCACACCCACCACGCGCCCCACATCGGCTTACCCCACGCCGAGCCGGTTGCCAACGCGATAAAAGTAAACACCGCCCCCACTGGCGCCATCGCGGCACTGGCCAGATCAGACATCTTGATTTGCCAAACCAGCCCAATAAACGCGGCAATCGCCATTGAAGCGTAAATACCCATCGACCAAATGGCAGCGGGAACATGCAGATACATGATCCGGTAGCTATCACCCTGTTGATAGTCTGCCGGTGCAAAGACAAATCCCCACACCAGACCGGTCACCAGCAGTACCACCGCCAGAACTCCGCTGAACGGGAGCAACCGGCCGCAAAGCTGATACAGCCGCTCCGGTGCTGCGTACTGATGTAGCCATTTCCACATAATTGGATCTCTCTTATTGTCTTGTGAAACTGTTTTCTTATTATCCGCACTCGCCATCAACGCATTCGACAGGAGTGCTCAATAAATAGCGGTTCAACAGAGTTGTGCTGTACTTACGTCGTGGCCGTATTGTAATTGCGTCATAAAGGTTACACCACGTTACGGTATTGTTTTGCGCCTGCTAATTGTCTCTGTTCTAGCAATTTCGGCTATTCTTTTCTCTGTATTTCACTAGATAGTTCACAGTGATTGTTTAAAGCCCTATTTTCCGCGCGGGTACTTATCCAACCCATTACCCTTTTGAGTTATTTTGCCGAGAATCTCGGGTAGACCACGTTTATTGCACACTAATGCGCAGCGCGGCGGCGGCAGCAAACGGCGATAAGGTGATGCTGCCCATGAGCATGGCGCCTAAAATGGCCAAATAGCCGCTCAGTGGCATGCCCATAATTGACGCATCCAGCGTAGCGGTGGCAAAAATCAACACGGGGATAAACAGCGGCAAAATCAGCAAACTCAGCAGTACCCCGCCCTTGCGTAACCCCACGGTTAACGCCGCCCCAATGGCGCCAATAAAACTCAAAGTTGGCGTCCCCAGCAGCAACGTGGTGGCCATGGTCAACCAGACCTCAGGTTTGAGCGACAGTAATACTGCAATAAGCGGTGATAAAATCAATAGCGGCAGGCCGGTCAACAGCCAATGAGAGATGACTTTAGCACAGACAATCAAAGGTAACGGCACAGGCAGTAACATCAACTGCTCTAGCGAACCATCTAGATAATCATCCTTAAATAAGCGCTCTAAAGAGAGTAAAGAAGATAAGAGCGCGGCAACCCAGATAATACCGGGCGCAATCCGCTCCAATAATTTGGGTTCAGGGCCAATACTCAATGGAAACAAGGTAATCACAATCACAAAAAACAGCAGCGGATTAACAATTTCCGTTGAATTTCGAAACGCAATTTTCAGCTCACGTTTAATTATTGCCAATAGCATTGCATCTTATTCCATATTGCCGAGCCGAAAATGGCGCATATTGGGGTAATTTAAATCCTGATGCGTTGTAAGGATAATAATCCCACCACTGGAAATATGTCGTTCAAATAATCCCAGCAATTTGGCAACACCGGATTTATCAATCGCGGTCAATGGTTCATCAAGGATCCAAAGCGGATGTTGGCTAAGCCACAAGCGCGCCAGAGCTACACGGCGCTGCTGCCCCGCGGAAAGCTGGGCCACCGGCACATCTTCAAAACCGTCGAGATCCACGTGCGCCAGCGCATCCCACAACGCGTTGTCGTCACACTGCCCACCTGACACTTGCTGATAGAACGCCAGATTTTCATAGGCGGTCAGCACCCGTTTCAACCCCGGATGGTGCCCCAAATACAGCAAGCTTTCTTGATAACGTTCGCGCTGGTGGCGAATCGGCTCGCCCTGCCATAGCACTTCACCGCTATCGGGTAGCGCTAAACCGGCCAAAATACGCAGCAACGTGGTTTTGCCGGCACCGTTTGGCCCCTCAATTTGTACCATTTCACCCGCGCGGGCGGAGAACTGCAAATCGTGCAGTAAGACTCGCTCGCCACGTTGGCATGTCAGACTGGAGGTTGTCAGCATGAAAATGTACCCCGTGAATCACCCGTGCGCCTGACACTGGTCTGTAAAAATGCTTTTGAACCGAGCAGCATATAGAAAAAATGCCATTATTACTTCGATACTGGCTGCAGTTTTAATTATAAAATTTTTCACTATAAAAAAAGAGCACTTTCTATTTTGTCGACCTGTTTTGGCGAACGGTTTTGTCGCGCATCTTGCTAGCGGGGATTGAGTAGAAATTATGCGCAATCGGTATGGAAAGAAGCACTACCGTCAGGCCATGTCGAAATGCGGCTAGCAAGAAAGCAAGAGAAGGAACGAGGAAGAAGGAAAAGGAAAAAGATAAGCTGGCTGCTCACACACAAAGATTGAGCTAATACAGCTGAGCACTCACCACCGGCTCGCCCGAAAGCGTACCGCCAGTAGTGAGATAACCTTGAAACTTAATTTGACTCCGGCGTACCTAAATCAAGCTCAGTGAAGACACCGAAATGATCCGAGATCACCGGATAACAATCACCGGTGAACAGGGTTTGGCTACGTTTGACTCTCACCGGTAGATTGGCAAAGATAAAATCTAAGCGCAGGCTCTGGGTGTTATCTTCCCAGCCATCGATTTTCTTCACTACCGTAATGCCCGCATCCTTTTGCTCCGCCAGCTCATAGCAATCCCACCACCCTTGTTGCTGAACATAATCATAGCCTTGCTGGGAAAGGTGCGCCGGATTGTTAAAATCGCCAAGAAAGAGGCTCAAGCGCGGTGTCACTTTGCTCGCAATCCGATCGATATGCTGCTGGAAAGGTGACTCGATATCATCCCACCAGCCACAGTGGCAATTAAACAGATCGATCTCTTGTCCAGCATGGTACACGCGAATGCGCACTGCACGCCGGTGCTTCCAATTTTGCTCATTGTAGTCATCATTTAAGTCGATCACTTCATGCTGCAAAATTGGCAGTCGGCTTAAAAAGGCCAGCCCTTCCTCGTACACAGCATAGCTTTGATGTACAAAATCCCACGTCAGTTGATAGCGCTGACCGTACTCACGCAGCTTTTGCTGCAAGAGATAAGCATAATTGCCCACTCGGATTTGCGGGTTCAGCAAATTATAGGCATGCGCTTGCGCTGCGGTTGAGCTCGGCAGCAGATCACGCTGCAAATGCCCGCTAGTTTGATGCTGATTGATTTCTTGTAACGCCACCACATCGCAATCTTGTTCGATGATCGCCTTGGCTAAGATGTCTAACTTAGCCAGCGGCTCATCTTCTTGCCAACTGTGGGTGTTTAATGTCAGTAACTTCATGTTGTAGCTCAATACGTGAAGAGTGAATGTCCGGCATTCGCGGGTTTCTCTTGACTTGGTATGCCCGATAAACGCCGCCGATGACGGCATTTATCGGTAAGAATCGATCTATGACAGTCATTCGGACTTACGCTGCCGCGAACTTCTGTACCAAGCCGGATTTGATGACATCCACGCCCGGGCCATAAATCGCTTGCACCCCTTGGTCTTTGATCACCAACCCGACGGCGCCCGTTGGCTGCCAAGCGGTAAACTCACTGACTAAGGTTGGGTCTTTGACCGTGATCCGTAAGCGCGTCATGCAAGCATCGATTTCACTGATGTTGCTGCGACCGCCCAGGTTCTGCAGGATAATCTCCAGCTTGTCGTCTTGCGACATATCATCGCTCTTATCATCAATGTAGTTCCCTGCGCGCCCCGGTGTTGGCAGATTAAATTTGGTAATTAAGATGCGGAACAGACCGTAATTGACGCCAAAGAACAGCACGCAAACCAGAACAAAGTTAATCAAGTCACGCCCAATCCCCGCTGACACCATCATCGGCACCCGAGTCAGCAGCTCAATCAGACCAAAGGCATGTACGCGCAAATCCATGAAGTCTGCCAGCGCAAACACGATCCCAGTCAGCAGCGCATGCACGACATACAGCACCGGCGCAACAAACATAAACATGAACTCGATAGGCTCAGTAACGCCGGTCAGTAACACCGCCAGACAGGCCGACAAGAACATTGGCTTGTACTGACTGCGTTTCTCACGATCGACACTGTGGTACATCGCCAGACCGATACCAATCAGTGAAGACGCCGCAATAATCACCTGACCGACTTTAAAACGCGCCGGATGTACAGTTTCCAACAAACGCTGGTAAGTTGCAGGATCTGACAGTTTCAGGTTATTCAGGTCACTCACCCAGGCCAGCCACAGAGGATCTTGGCCGTACACATTCGAGCCCGCACTGGCACCGGTTAACAGCTGATACGTGCCACCGAGTTCGGTGTAGTTCATCGGAATAGTCAGAGTGTGGTGCAAACCAAATGGCAGCAGCAAACGCTCCAAGGTACCGTAGACAAACGGCGCAATCACCGGCGCGGTATCTTTTGAGGTTGCAATCCACTGACCGAAGCTGTTCAGCGCGCCTTGGATCAGCGGCCAAATCGCCGCTAATGCCACCGCAATCAGCACCGAATAGAAAATCACCACAAACGGCACAAAGCGCTTACCGTTAAAGAATGCCAATGCTTCTGGCAGACGCGCAAAATCGTGATAACGGTTAAATAATGTCGCGCCCAAATAGCCGGAAATAATGCCGATAAACACGCCCATATTGAGCGCTGGCGAGCCTAAAATGCTGGTGAAAAATTGCGATACGGGCAGAGGATTGCCAAACAAGCTCAACACGGTCGCCTGCGGATCGCCCAGCATGGCGTTATCGACACCAAAAATGACGCCGGTCGTGCGGTTGATCAACACAAAAGCAATAATCGCTGCGAATGCGCCTCCTGCGCGCTCCTTGGCCCATGAACCGCCAATTGCCACGGCAAACAGCAAGTTCAGGTTAACGATCACGCCCCAACCGAGGTTTTCCATGATACTGCCAAAGGTTTCAATAAAACCTATGCCACCGGCATACATGCCAACCACTTTACCCAGTGAAATCATCAACCCTGCGGCGGGCATTACCGCAATGACCACGATAAGGGATTTCCCGAATCGCTGCCAAAAATCAAACGACAACAATTTACTCATAATCCGTTCCTTGAGTGAGCATGCGCGTTACACGCATCGTAGCGTTACACACATAGTAGAAAGTTATTGCGTATTTTTTTGGATGAATACGTAAGCTGAATACGGTGCTGCTAAAAACGGTAATACACATTCGCTGGCAGTGAGCGCCGCAGCGCCATCACAGGTTTGCTGGTTATGCAGCACACACTCGCCTAGCGCCGCCATATCCAAATCCACCTGCGCATCACGGGCACTTAAATTGGTGATGATGGTGCAAATGGCGTCATCAGCAACACGCTGGTAAGCATAGATTTGAGGGTCGTTTTCTAATAACAGCTGGTAGCGGCCCGTGATTAAACTTGGATTGGCTTTGCGCAGCGCAATCAGGCGGCGATAGAAATGCCATACTGAATTGGGGTCAGCTTGCTGCTGCGCCACATTAATCTGCTGATAATTGGGGTTTACGGTGATCCACGGTTGTACCGCGGAAAAACCGGCAAAGGCATGGTCATTCCACTGCATCGGCAAACGGCTATGATCACGTGAGACTTGGTTCAACAACGCCAAGATTTGCGCATCGGTTTTGCCTTTTTGTCTGAGCTTAGTAATCAGATTACGGGCCGAGACATCCTGAAAATCATCCAGCGATGCAAAACGATGATTCACCATGCCAATCTCTTGGCCTTGATAGATAAACGGCGTGCCTTTCATCAAGAAATAACAGGTCGCTAACGCTGTGGCACTGGCGTACCAGTTATCGGCATCCGCAAAGGTATTGATGCTGCGCGCTTGATCGTGATTTTCCAGATACAAGGCGTTCCAGCCCTTCCCTTCCAAGGCATTTTGCCAGCGTGACAAAATGCGCTTGAAATTCACCAAATCAAACGTTTCCCGTGACTCTTCTTCCGCCCACAACTTCATGTGTTCAAACTGGAAAATCATGTTGAAGACGCCTGCCGGTTGCTCAGCGGTTTCCTCTGCAACCCAACTCAGCGCCTCTTCGGCAGCCACGCCATTGGCTTCACCCACCGTGACAATATCGAACGGGGCAAACGCCTGCTCGCGCAGCTCCGCCAGCGGCGCTTCAATGCCCGCAACATTCATATGGTAAGGAAAAGAAGAGACATAACGCTCGCCGTTTGGATTAGGTAATGACGGCAACCCCGGCTCTTTTTGGATATGACTGATGGCATCGACTCGAAAACCATCAATACCACGCGCCACCCACCAGTGGATCATCCGAAATAGCGCCTGTTTCACCTCAGGATTTTGCCAATTCAGATCCGGCTGTTTTTTCGAGAACAGGTGCAAATAGTATTGCGCAGTCTGTTCATCGTATTCCCAAGCGCTACCGTGGAAGATGCTTTCCCAGTTATTGGGCTCAGACGTTGGCTTCTCGCGACTCGGCTCGCTGCCATCACGCCAGATATACCAATCACGCTTCGGGCTCGTGCGGCTTTGCCGTGATTCGATAAACCATGGATGCTCATCACTGGTGTGATTGATGACCAAGTCCAAAATAATGCGGATCCCGCGCTGGTGCGCCGCGGCAATCAGGGCATCAACATCCTCCAGCGTCCCAAAATCTGGGTGGATAGCTTGGTAGTCACTGATGTCATAACCGTTATCGTCATTTGGGGATTGATAAAACGGGCAGATCCAAACCAAGTCCACGCCCAGCGCCGCGAAGTAATCAAGCTTGGCAATAATGCCGGGGATATCCCCTATTCCGTCATTATTGGAGTCATAAAAACTGCGCGGATAGATTTGGTAAGCGGTGGCTTTTTTCCACCACACCACGCCTTCTGGCTGAGTTTGGTTGGCGCTATTGGCAGCAATTGGAGAGTGAGTTGACTGTTGCATCCCTGAGCCTTAGTGGTTGTCATTCACACCATGTGTTATCGATAACACAAAGAGTAAATGTTAACCAACCACGGCACAAAAATTTTTTATCTAAACTGAGAGCTTTCCCTGATTTTTAATTCGAAGGCACCTTCGAGCGCACTGAAGTCACGCTCAACCAGCTTTTTGACGGATTGATAACCAATTTCGTAGTGATTAAAGGCCACACTGCTCAAACTCGGCACTAACAGATCGCTGTATTCATAGTCACCGATCCCCACAATCCAGATATCGCGGCCAATACTCAATTTTTGCTCTTTGGCGCAGCGATACAGGCGCATAGCAATGTTGTCGGTGGCACAAAAATAGAGCTGGTGCGGTTGCAAACGCAGACTTTGGTACGCCGCTTTATCTTCAGAATTGGCCAAGCTTTGCAACGTGAGCGGCAGATGCGCGTAATCTTGCGACAGCAGTTGCTGCATATACTGAGTGCGACTCGACAGCATCCGCGCATCATACACATAGTGAACCGCATTAACCGGCGCTTGCTGCTGCACCAGTTGCCCGATCACTTGCGTGACCAAGGCATGCAACGCGGCCTCTTCGGGGTAATACAAACAGCATTGCTCAGGGATATGTTTACCGATAAAAATCAGGTTGTGCAGACTCTGGTAAAACGGTTCGGTCACACTGTGCTTTGAAGCAATCAGAATTGTCCCCAACGCATTCAAATTGGTGAACTCGCTCACCGCCTGACGCTCGGAGTCATGATCAAAACCGGTCGCATGGAACAACAAACGTGCCTGCAGATCGCTCGCTGCTGCTAAGGCGCCTTTAATGACCTGACTGGTGGTATAAGACTCAATACGCGGCGCAATAAAACCGATAATGTTAGATTGGCAGCGCATCGATTGGGCAAATTTATTCGGGGTATAGTGATTCGCTTTGACCACTGCATCGATTTTTTGCCGTGTTTCTTCGGCCACATAACCGCCGTTAAAGTAGCGTGACACGGTCATTTTTGAAATCCCGAGCTGCTTTGAGATCTCGGCCATCGTGATTTTCTTCTGCATAGGTCGCTCTATCCGCTGAGTGCGCTAACAAAATACCAAGGGAAAATAAAAAGATATGCGCGATGGTACCCAATTGCGCTGGCAATGACTAATTTCGGCCTCTCAAGTTCAGCGCCACCGCTGAGGTTTTATGCACGTTTGAGGCGGCGATCTAAAATTGTGGATATCGGTTGACTCACTTCGCATTTACGATTAGTATTCGCGCCAATCCAACGGGCACCAACTGGTAACTCGTTGTTTTAAATAAATAATATTGTAATACCATTATCGAGTCACCAAGCTCAGCTGATCCCGGTCAGTTGTCTTTCTTTTTTCTATAAAGAGAGAGACCACATTTTTGAGACCGGCATGACTTTGATAACTTCATCTAACGCACCCACTGCGACAACTCCCCGCACTTGGCAACAGAAAGCCGTTTTAAGCGTCGCCTTTTTGATGGCAACCACCTCTGTAGGTCCTGGCTTTTTGACCCAAACCGCCGTTTTTACCAATATCTACAAAGTGGACATGGCTTTCCCTGTGCTGGCCTCTATGTTTATCACCTTCGGTATTGTGATGAACTTATGGCGGATTGTCGGCGTATCGGGCCTGCGGATCCAAGATATCGCTAACCGCGTTGCTCCGGGGATGGGTTATGTCGTCGGCACCTTACTGGCGTTAGGTGCGGTGGCCTTTAACTTCGGCAATGTCAGCGGCGCGGCGCTGGGGATTAATGTCTTAACCGGCATTGATACCACCTGGGGCGCACTGTTTACTGGGGTGGTCGGCTGCCTGCTGTTTGTAGTGCACAATGCCTCCAAACGCATGGATCAGATGGCGCGCTACCTTGGCCTGTTCATGATTGTCCTGATTGCCTATGTGGCCATGACCAGCTTGCCGCCGATGGGTGAAACACTCACCGCAGCCGTGATGCCGGGCGATCTGGGGAATTTATTGCTGCCCACCTTAACCATTGTCGGTGGCGCGGTAGGTGGATATTACACCGGCGCACAACGTCTCGTGGATATCGGCCTGCAGGGGCAGGAAAACATTCCGTCTATCAAAAAAGCCGCATGGGCAGGCATCTCGATTGCTGTGGTGATTCGAATCTTGCTGTTCTTGGCCATCTTCGGTGTGATTGCCACTGGTGCAGTATTAGACAAGGCCAACCCAGCCGCCGATGCTTTCCGTCAAGGTGCGGGGCAAGTCGGTTATTTCATCTTCGGTCTGGTGCTGTTTGTTGCCTCGATTACCTCCGTAGTCGGTAACTCCTACATGGCCATCTCACTGATTAAAACCCTGTTCCCTGTGGTCGCCCGCCATGAAAAAATGTGGTGTATCGCGTTCATTGCGCTGACCAGCCTTGGCACCGTCACCATGAACATGCCTATCCTGCTGCTGATGCTAGCCGGTCTGGTTAACAGCATTATCCTGCCAATCGTATTAGGGATGGTACTGGCTGCCACACGGCGTAAAGATATCGTAGGCAACTATCAGCACCCGATTTACCTGACCGTGATTGGTGCCGTAATTGTGTTGGTGATGGCAGTATCTAGCGTGGCGAATATCAGTAACTTCGTGACCAAATTTATTGGCTGATGTGCCGTGTGGGAAATACGAAGATTAAGTAACACTAAGAGATGAAAGACAAAAAAGCCCAGCCATTATGCTGGGCTTTTTTATTGACTGTATTTTATTAGCTGTTTTTTTATTAGGTGTAGCTGGGCGCTAAAATGCAAAAACCCCTGCTCGTAAGCAGGGGTTCTTTAAATTTGGCGGTGAGGGAGGGATTCGAACCCTCGATACGTTGCCGTATACACACTTTCCAGGCGTGCTCCTTCAGCCTCT
>PPYF01027394.1_pt1 | contig 29961 bp, 24 predicted proteins | sample 1559871 | NCBI WGS metagenome assembly PPYF01 (sample SAMN08240021, study PRJNA423297) | Human gut metagenome, whole genome shotgun sequencing project.
AGCGGTTCAGATAAAGCTTGTTCCAAAAGGATCTGCTGCACCAGGATCAACCGCTCGTACCTACTATCAGAGGTAAAGGCGCTAGTGGCGCTAGTGGTTGTGCCTGCTGAATTGCATAGCAAAAAATTATGTGATAAAAAACAAATCTATATTTCATACGCTAAGAGCATTTGCTTTGTGGGCAATAACAAATTACACGCAGTATAAAGGGAGAATACATTGAAGACGGTTCCATTAAAGTTTGTGCATATTTTTTTATCTACGGTTTTAGTTATAGGTCTTTTGCCAATTCTGCCTACAGTGCAGAATGCCGCATATGCCGATGAGGTAGCTTCCGGTTCAAACAATAAAACAGAAGAACTCATCATTGTCTATGATGACAAAAGTGTAGATCTTAAAAAGCCTCTACAAGTTGATAAAAAAGAATTAAGTACTGATGCGCAGGAATTGCTTGACGATGTTGATTTGCCTACATTGCAGGATTTAGGTGTTAAAGAACAAGACGACCTTAGCACTGACAGCATTGACGGTATAACAATAAGTAAGCTGGAATTAAAAGATAGCATGCTCTCTGAAGAAGTTGAAGAGGTATTGTCTGCGGTCGAAGGGGTTTCTTTTGTCCAGCCAAATTACTGCTATGAGCCGCTTTCTTTGCCTAATGATCCTTATCTGCAAAAAGATCATGCAGATTATCAGTATTATGCAAGCGCTAGCGGGGCGACTTCTGCTTGGACCGAATTTGATAAAAACGTTGATTTAAATGGCTTAATTCCTGGCGAAAATGTTTCTGTTGCTGTTCTTGATACAGGAGTAAATGCGAATCATGAAGATTTGCAGGCTGTCGTTGATGTGACACATGGATATGACGTGGCCAATAGCAGTCCATTGAATACCAATAGTGACAGCAATGGTCATGGGACACTGGTATCAGGTGTTATTGCAGCTGAAGCCAATAACGACAAAGGAATAGCTGGGGTATCGTACGGGGCAAAAATAGTACCAGTGAAAGTGTTTAATTCGGAGGATATTTGTACGACCGCTGACTTATTAAAAGCCTATTCTTATCTTGAAGAGCTTATTACCACCAATGCAGTTCCAAATTTGAAAGTTGTAAATATGAGTTTGGGTTACTATGCGCAAGATCTTCAAGATAGCGACAAAGCTTTGCAGAATATTATTGCGCTCATGCGAGATAAGTACGGCGTATTAACAGTTTGTGCTAGTGGTAATAGCGGTAAGTCAACTCAATGTTTTCCCGCAAGCTTTGATGAGTCTTTATCTGTGGGAGCATTGGATAAAGATGATACTGTAGCCTCTTTTTCTCGTAATAATTTTGGTCAAAATATTTACGCATCGGGTGTGGACATTGTGTCTACTAATCATAATGGTGGTTATTCCATTCTCTCGGGTACTTCAATGGCTTCACCGCAAGTTGCTGCAGCGGCGGCAGTGTTGTGGTCGGTGAACAGGGATTTAACCGTTGATGAAGTTGTGGATTTGCTCCAGAATAATGCAAAAGAAGTTTCTGAAAATACAAACAATAGTTCAAGTAATAAAAAGGGACTTGATCTTAATGCGGCTCTGTCTAGTCTTGTAGGTGGTAATGATATCGAATCTGTAGATGAAGCGAACTCGGACAAAGTAGACAGCGTTGTTTCCAGCGGTTTTCCGAATATCCAGGAAGATAGTGTTGAAAACAAAAACGACAAACCTACTTCTGGATTCGACACGGATCTCCAGATAAACGATAAAGATCCTAATCAAGAAGTGATCAACGAAGATCCGGCAAATAGTTGGAGATATGAAAATGGTCAAAAAATCACTGTAGCCCCAGAGGCAACAACGGGAGATAGTAAAGATTTAATTATTAGTCCCTTGGCGGCTGTTGAGGGAGGTGCGTCTTATGCAACGTGGTATAAGACAAACGGTGCAACAAGCTATACTTGGAAAGCTAAACCTACTGATGCTGGGACGATAATAAAAGTGCCAGGATCAAAGAGAATTGGTATAGATGTATCAGCGTATCAAGGAAAGATTGATTGGGCTAAAGTTAAGGCTGATGGCGTTTCGTTTGCAATTTTACGATGTGCATCTCGTCTTGGTTCAACACATGTTATAGATTCTCAGTTTATTAATAATGTGAAAGGTGCTCAAGCAAATGGGATAGATATCGGTGTCTATATTTATTCTTACGCTCAAAACATTACGGGAGTGCAAAGTTCAAAAACTGAGGCTGACAATGTTTTGAAGTTCCTTCAACAAGCTGGATTAAATCCATCAAAAATGAGACTTCCAGTTTATTATGACTTGGAAGATAAATCGCAAGTTGGATTTGGTTCGGTTAAGCTGGGACAAATGGCAAAAACGTTTTGCGATACGATTGCTTCAAAGGGTTATAGTGTTGGAATTTACGCAAATCAAAATTGGTGGCGTAACTATTTAACGGATCCTGTATTCAAAAATTCCAATTGGCATAAATGGGCTGCTCGGTATCCTGGAGGCAATAAAGCTACCGATAGCGGTGTGAATGGAACCGAGATTTGGCAGTTTACTGATTGCGGCCGTGTTAGTGGGATTAGCGGCAACGTTGATATGAATTTTGATTATGGCACGTCAGTGATACATATTCCAGAAAGCGCATTAGTAACGTATACCGCGCATGTTAAAAATCTAGGATGGCTATCTACTCAGTATGATGGGAAAACAGCTGGCACTACAGGTCGTTCTCTAACTATGGAGGCACTGCAAATCGGCTTAAATAACCAAAAGTATTCTGGAAGCATTCAGTATCGTTCTCATGTACAAAATGTTGGATGGGAACAACAGTGGACAACCTCAGGGTCGGCTACCGGAAGTACAGGTCAGTCGAGACGCATGGAGGCTATTCAGATTGTGCTTACAGGACAAATGGCCGAAAAATACGATGTCTACTACCGAACGCATGTAAGTAATATTGGCTGGCTTGGATGGGCTAAAAATGGAGAAGCCTCTGGCTCATCGGGATATTCGTATGGAATAGAAGCACTCGAAATCAAATTGGTTGCAAAAAATGGTAAAGCACCTGGATCAACATCAGATATCTACAGAATTAAAAACGCATTAGTTTCGTATGCCACAAATGGTAAATCAGTAGGTTGGCAAAAAACTCAATACGATGGAGCTACAAGCGGTTCTATTGGCTCGTCAAGGCCTATAGAAGCGGTCAAATTATCTTTGAATAGCCAAAAGTATTCTGGTTCACTTGTCTATAGATCACATCTAAGTAATAGTGGTTGGGAGTCAAATTGGACTACTGCAAACGCACAATCGGGAGTTTCTGGGAAAAGTATTGAAGCAATTCAGATTGATTTAACAGGGCAGATGGCTAATAAATACGATGTTTATTATCGTGTTCATGCTAAGAACATTGGTTGGATGGGCTGGGCTAAAAATGGTGCAATTGCGGGTACAATGGGCTACTCGTACCCCATTGAAGCCATAGAAATACAGCTTGTTGTAAAGAATGGCAAAGCGCCAGGAGCTACTCAGAACTATCAGCAAATAAAAGACCAGCAAATTGCATATCAAGCTCATGTACAGAATGTTGGAACTCAAACTTATCAGTATTCTGGCTCTGGGGCGGGAACTACAGGCAGGTCGTTGCGTTGTGAAGCCGTTAAGATTAAACTCCTGAACCCAAAATATTCAGGAGGAATTCAGTATCGTTCTCATGTTCAAAATATTGGCTGGGAGTCAGGGTGGAAAACAAATGATAGCTTGTCGGGCACTTCAGGAAGATCCCTTCGTTTAGAGGCGATACAGATTCAGCTGACAGGTGACATGGCGAAAAACTATGATGTGTGCTATCGCGTCCATGTAAGTGATTTTGGCTGGATGGGTTGGGCTAAAAATGGAGCAAGTGCAGGATCTGAAGGGTTTTCTAAACGAATTGAAGCGATAGAAATACAGCTTCTTCCTAAAGGCGCACCTTTACCAGGCTCATCGTTTAACAGTTTCCGTAAAAAATAAATTCACTTTACTCGCTTCAACCATAAATATATCACTGAAAGTTTTCCTGTAATTAGCTGTATATATGCTGATAAAACGATAAAATGCAAGAGTGTTTGATTTAATAAAGGTATTTTGTGAAAGGATACCAATGAGTTTCTTTGCAACAAATTTGAAGAAAGCAGCTTTGTGTACATTCTTGTCATTCATTTTGGTTGCGGGTCTTATGCCTGTTGGTGCGGTTGCATCTGAGGAGAATGATCTTGTTGGTATTGCTGAAACGCTTCCCGAAAATTTAGTAGAGGAGAACTCAGACGGGGAAACGCTAGATTCCTATGATGAATATAATACCGAAAAACAAGAAGAAGATGTTTTAGGATCGAGTTCCCAAGAGGCTTTTGAAGAAGATTCGACAAAGGATGAATCGACTACACAGGAGATCAGTAAAACAACTACAGAGGAAGTTAAACCCTTTGCCAATAATCTCCAAAGTGGAAATATTCAGCTTGTATCTAAAGCGCATATTCAAAATATTGGGGATGTATCTTATCCTGCTGCTCAAAAAGTAAGGATTGGTACTTCAGGACAGGCGAAGCGTTTAGAGGCACTTACATTGTCTCTTCAGAATAATACTGGTATCACAGGATCAATACAGTATCGCGTACATGTTCAAAATATTGGATGGCAAGGAATTAAGAACTCTGGTGAATCTGCAGGAAGTAAAGCAAGATCGTTAAGAATTGAGTCTGTCCGTATAGCGCTTACGGGCGATTTAGCAAAGCACTACGATGTGTACTATCGCACTCATGTTCAAAATGTGGGCTGGTTACCGTGGGCTTCAAATGGTGCGCCTGCGGGTAGCGAAGGCTATTCTAATCGTCTTGAGTCGCTCGAAGTTGCAATAGTTCAGAAGGGTAATACTGATCAACTTAAACAAATTGTAGACGGATCCATCGATAACGCTAAAGCATTTAAATTTGCAGAGGTAACTTATCGCGATCATTGTCAGAACGTTGGTTGGAAAAGCCATAATGCTTCCTCGTTAGAATCAAACATTAGGGTCGGTGTAAAAGGGCAATCAAAAAGACTCGAAGCGTTCGCCATTTCGATTAAGCGTCTCAATGCAAATAATTATGCTGATTTGAATAAAAGTATTTATCGTAATGGGGAGATAATATATCAAGCGCATGTGCAAAATGTCGGGTGGCAATCAGCGCAAAAGGATGGTTCGGTTGCTGGGACAGTCAATAGGGCTCAACGTATCGAGGCAGTTAGAATTAGTCTTACAGGCGATCTATCGAGTGATTATGATGTTTATTACCGTAGCCATGTTGGCAATATTGGAGATCTAGGATGGACAAAGAACAGCACAGAATCAGGAACAGTAGGTGCGTCAGTTCGCATTGAAGCTATTGACATAAAGCTCGTTCGAAAGGGCGGGGCTGCACCAGGTTCAACTCAGGTTCCATTCGTAACTAATTCAATGGCTCAAATCTCTTATGGAGCTTTGCCGATGAACTCCAGTTGGGTGAACACCTCACAAGGGGGTGTCGCTGGAACCACAGGTAAATCAAAGGCCGTGTCAGCAATTAAGGCTGCTATATCACAAACATCCATTTCGGGTGGTGTTCAATATAGAGCACATGTTGCAAATGTGGGCTGGCTTGGGTATGTGTCAAGCGGAGAATCAAGAAGCGGTTTTAGGGCTGCTCAGGCCATCCAAATGAAGCTTACGGGAGAGTTGTCGAAATATTATGATATCTACTATCGTACCCATGTATCAGGATATGGCTGGATGGGCTGGACAAAAAATGGTGCTAGTGCAGGAACAACGGGTTTAAATAAGAATCTAGAAGCATATCAGGTTTGTCTTGTTGTTAAAGGTTCACCAGCTCCAGGATCTACTGCGAAGTCATTCTCGGATCAAAATGGATTTTTAGGTGTGCCTCCCGCTCATAAGGCTTTTGTCAATAAAGCTAATCAGTATTCCAGCCTTACAAGTTGGATTATTTTGGTTGACACCAATGCGCACAGGGCTGCTATCTTGTCTGGCTCAAGAGGCAACTGGAAAATAAGTAGACAGTTTGCTGTTACGACAGGGGCGCCAAGTACGCCGACTATAAAAGGAGTTTTTCAAACTACAGGATTTAAACGTCCAAATTTAAGTACTGATAGTCGGGCAAGATGGTGTACTCAAATTAAAGGCGGCTACTTTTTCCATACCATTCTTGCATCTACGAATGAACTAGGTAAAAGTCAATCTCATGGTTGTGTAAGGCTTGCCATCCCAGATGCTCAATGGATTTATAACAATATTGGTAGAGGAACTACTGTTGTGATTTATTAGGATCATTGGTTTCGACAATTTGGAATTAAGATGGATAGTTAGTTGCGTCAATAATGCAAGAATAGTATTTTGTTTGTAATATATCTACATCTTCTGGATTAGAAAGATTTAGCTAAGATAGTAAAAGAGGTGGTTACAAGCCATCAAAAGTGGGAATATGCATGAAAATACATTCAATTAAATTCAATTTTTTCATGAACACTTTTACGACTCTAGTTAACTTTCTCTATCCATTGGTTACCTTTCCTTATGTTTCTCGTGTTCTGACACCAACTGGATATGGTGGTGCTGAATTTGCAATAAGTACTGCGCAGATATTTGCTTTGGTGGCTTTATTAGGTGTTAACACTTATGGATTGCGCGAATGTGCAAAGGTTCGTGATGATGCTGCCAAACAGGCAAAGCTTTTTCAAGAATTACTTGTTGTAATAAGCATTTGGACCGTTATAGTTACAATTTCTTATTATGTTTTTGTCATATTGCTGTTGGGTTCAAATAGCAATATGCAGCTTTTTCTAATTAGCGGATTATTAATTCCTCTGACATCATTTGGTTTGCAATGGTTTATGTCCGCTAACGAACAATATGCTTTTATGGCGGTACGAAATGTTTTAATTAAATTAGCGATATTGGCGTTAATGTTTCTTTGCGTGCACACGTCTAATGATGTTGTAATTTGGGTTGTGCTTTCAGTTCTAGCAACAGGCTTAGCAACTTTCGCCAACTGTATATATGCGATTAAAAATATTAAGTTATATAGCTGGGGGGAATTAAAACTTAGGCGACATATTCAACCTCTCGTAGTATTTTTCCTTATGGTTGCCTCCATAAGTATTTATACAACTTTAGATTCGGTTATGCTTGGCTTTATGACCGACAGCACGCAAGTGGGGTATTATAGTGTCGCGGTTAAAATTAAAAATGTTTTTACTGCAATAATTGCATCTTTGGCAAATGTGTTGATACCAAGAGTTGCATACTCTTTGGCTCATAATCAAAAAAATAATTACTATCGTTTGATAAATGTTTCTGTGCGCGTAGCTATGCTTTACTCGGTTTTCACCGTTTTTGCAGGGATGCTATATGCTGAACCTATAATACTGTTATTGGCTGGAGATAGTTATAGAAATGCAATTGTTGTTCTATTTGCGATCATGCCCGCAGTAGCATGCATAAGTTTTACTCAAATAACATCGCTTGAGATACTTACGCCTCAGAATAAAGAGAAAGCACTTTCGATTACGTATTGTATTGCTGGCGTGGTAGATATAGTTCTTAATATCATTTTAATACCGGTGTGGCAGGCATTAGGGGCAGCTATAGCTACAACTGTTGCTGAATTCCTTGTTTTTCTAATGCAACTAGTAATTATTGCAAAGAAAGAAAAAATGCAGCCTTATTTACAAAATACCAAAAAACTCGTTCCAGGATTAGTGGTCTCTGTATTTTGTTTAGGTGTAGGACGGGCTCTTTTTGGAGTGTCTTTGATTTCGACAATCTGCGTAGTATTTTTTTCATTTTGTGGATTATGCATTACTTTGCTAGCTTGCAAAGAGCCATTGATTCTTAGGATAAAAGACGAATTGCTCTCAAAACTAACGCGTCGATAATTGAACTTGATTTAAGTCTCCACTAGTAAAGTGTTTAATAAAGAAATCACGTTGTTTTTCTAGATTAAAATAATTGGCTTTGTTGGTGAATGCAAAATCCTTTCTATTGCTTTGAAAAATTGAGGAAATCCAATCGGAATCATGATCGAGGGGGACTCTCTTTATTGAGTTTGAAATAATTCCCTCTTTTGATACATTCGTTGACATTACTACCGGAAGGTTGTTAGCTTGAGCCTCAAGAAGCACAAGGGGAAGTCCTTCAAACAAGGATGGGAGAGCAAACACATCAAAGGAGGAATAATATTTAGCGACATCTTTTGATCCTTCTATAAAGCGAACGTGATTAATGAGACCCAATTGTTGAGCAAGTGCTTGCAGGTTATTTTTTTCAGGGCCGTCGCCAACAACAATGAAATATGCTTCTCTTAATTTTGGATTTGAAGCAAGAAGATGCAGTATATATTGATGATTTTTAGTCTTTACCAAGCGCCCAATGCTACCTATAACAAAAGCATCTAACGGGATATGGTGTTCAGTTCGCACGCAGTTTTTTTTCTGCTCACTAAAATGATACTTGCTAAAAGATATTGCATTAGGGATAATTTCAAACGGCTTTTTTCCAAACATGTATAATCCGGCTTGATCAGAACACGCCCAACGATCAGTGAGTTTAGGCAAAATAGCTCTTCTTCTCTCATAAGCAAGCATTTTAGAAAGTAGAGGAGCATCAAGGTTGGAATTATGGGAATGCATTATACGTCTTGGGATCTGATATCTATAACCAAGTTTTAGAGGCTCGATGTTTCGAGCGTCACATTGGTTTGACCAGACGGCAGAATAACTACTTGAGTATTTTTCAAAATGATGTTGTAGGGCTTTTTTGTATTCTAGAGAGTAACTTGTAATTTTTGGCAGAACAAACACTCGATTATCCCCTTTGATTAAATTTTGATAATTGGGTATTTCTTCTGTTGTGAGAAAATCGAATGCTATTTCTGGAGAACAAACCGAAACAACATTACTGATTACCCCTTCGGTTCCTCCTAAATTGTTGGATAGCCCCCAAACAAGAACACGATTTTTTCTTGAAGGCGCCATATTTGCATCTATAGACATGATGTCATTCCTTAGAGTAAGAGACCAATAAGCTGACATAGTTGAGCATATAGGCCTCGTTGATTTCTTAAGAGATGATACTTCTGTATATAGAGTATTTTTCTCAATAGGGAGAGTTCTCTAAATGAACAAAGCACCCGAAGAGAATCTACATGTGGAGAGACAAGATTATTGATGTCTTTGATAGATGTTGAAAAGGATTCTGCTCGAGTGATAAAATCCTTTTCCGATTCTGATAATCTAGTTAGCCATCCTTTTATGATATTTGGATTATGCAAAAGGTGCAAAAGCCCTGATGTTGCACTTTGGTCACGATAGTTTACTCCGTAGACGTTGTTTGAATGTTGTCTATATAGGAGGGTTACTTGAGGAATATAGATCATTTGACCAAAAAAAGCAGCTAAGATTATTGCCCAGTAATCATGCATCTTAAAAAGCGGATCCATTGAATTGCTACAAATAAGATTAGCTAAAGATCGGTTGAGCATCATTGTGCACCCTTGACCCACATTATTAAAAAGGAGTTGTTCAAAGGTGATCATGTTTGAATCATATGGTTTTTCTGAAGAACATGAAGCATTTATAAGATTGAGATTTTCGTCCACAATGGCGCTATCTGTGAAAACCAATAAAGGAATATTGTCTTCGAGATGAAATTCATGACTCATAATAGCGTCCAGTTCTAACTCAATTTTGTCAGGCAACCAAAGATCATCTTGGTCGGAGAACATTATGTAATCAGCTTGAGAATGTTGTAGTAGGTTTAAAAAATTCTTTGAGGCATTATGCGAGTTATCTGAACTGGGTTGAATGGTAATACGAGGATCAATTTTTTGATAATACTCAGCTATGGCAAGGGTGTCATCATGAGAACCGTCATCCCTGATTAGTAATCTCCAATTTGTGTAACTTTGATATCTTATTGATTCAATTTGTTCAACAAGAAAGTTTGAGCCGTTATATGTGGCCATTAAAATTTCGACAAGAGGATTATCGGTGCATCGGTTGAGAGTCACAATGAATTCCTAACTATCAAGTATTTAAAATTGCAAATAAAATTTATGGCATATTTCAACATAAACAAAGATACGGTATACAAAAGCATTCTTGTGCCAACAATGCTTTAAGGCGAGCGTCTTTTGTAGGTTACATGGAGCTTATAAATATATTCTAACCCGAATTGACAAAGATCGATAAGTTTAAATGCAATCATGTATTTGTTGATTACAATGTATTTAAAATCAAGTGTTTGGGAGTGTAGATGGATATAGATTTTGTAGTCCCTTGGGTAGACGGCGCAGATCCAAATTGGCTTGCTGAGAAAAAACAGTATCTTTCTATGATTCCTGAAGCGTGTGGAGACAACACTGCATCAAGGTTTCGTGATTGGGGATTGATGCGGTATTGGTTTAGAGGTATCGAACAGAATGCTCCATGGGTTCGAAAAATTCATTTTGTGACATGGGGGCATCTACCGTCTTGGTTGGATACGTCTCATCCTCAGATTAATATAGTCAAGCATGAAGATTTTATTCCTGCTTCTTTTTTGCCTACATATAATTCTAATGTTATAGATTGGAATATTTTTAGGATTAAAGATTTGAGTGATAATTTTGTATTGTTTAACGACGATACGTTTCTCATATCTAAAACAAAACCAGAGGACTTTTTTAATAGTGGCCCTTGTGGTACTCCCGTGCTTGAGCCGTTTGGTGTTGTTGAAGGAGATTGGTTTTATACCCCAGCAACTAATTGTGCTGTTTTAAATAAGCATTTTAATTTTCATAAAGTGTTAAGAGAGCATTTTATGAAATGGTTTAACCCAAGATATGGCATCGGCCCTTTGCTCTCTACTCTTCTAATGACTCCTTTTCCTAGATGTTATGGATTTCGTAGTTGGCATTTACCAAATTCCTTTTACAAAACAACTTTTGAGGACATATGGAGCAAAGAAGAGGAGTTGCTGCATGAAACCTGTCTTCATCGTCTTCGAGAAAAAACGGAACCAAATCAATGGCTTGCTGAGTGTTGGCAATACATGAGTAATGATTTTCATCCAAGAAGTCCTAAGTTTGGAAAAGTTTTTCATCTTGGACAATGTCAAAACAACCTACAGTGTGTAGTTGACTATATTGTGAAGCATCAAGGTAAGTGCGTTTGTATAAATGATTCTCTCGTGCGAGATGATATGTTTGATATGACAAGAGAGAAAATGAGTGAGGCATTCGCAGCAATTTTGCCAAAGCGAAGTGCATTTGAATTGCATGATTAATGATTGGAAGAGTGCAAATGAAACGGATATTGGTTTGGGGATTGTCGAATAATAGAGCGGGGACAGAGAGAGTAATAGAAAGTTATATAGAAGCAACTGATACAAATAAAGCATGTTTCGACTTTTTGTGTTACGAGTTCCCAGCTAATTATTCGCATCTATTTACCAGTGAGAGTTTCAATAGGGTATTCGTAATACCAATGAAGATTAAACATCCGGTAAGTAATTGGTTCACCTTGAAAAGGTTCATGAAAAAACATGCACACGAATATGAGGCTGTGTGGTTTAATGCTAACGATATATCGAATATAGATCTTTTGATCTACGCAAATCATTATGGTATTAAGCGTCGGATTTTGCATAGTCACAATGCAGATATGCCAGAGAGGTGGATCACTCGTTTATTTACAAGATTAAATACTTCTAAATTAGATAAGGTAGTCACAGATAGATGGGCTTGTTCTGAGCAGGCCGGTAAATTTATGTTTGGGGAAAAAACTTTTAAAATTGTTCCAAATACCGTTCCAGCAGAAAAGTTTGTTTTTGATATAAGCAGACGGCGGAGAATTAGAAAAAAGCTGGGAATTGAAAACTGTTTTGTTGTTGGTACGGTAGGGCGATTAGCTGAACAGAAAAACCAGAAATACTTAATTGAGATTCTTCCTGATTTGAGGAGGTCAAACAGTGATATCATGATGCTTGTTATAGGAAATGGAGACCTTCGTCAAGAGCTCAATAACTATGCGAAACGTTTAGGGGTTTCGGACGTTTTCAGAATAGTTGATTCTCAGGATGATATTGCAAGTTATCTGTCAGCATTTGATTGTTTCGCTTTCCCTTCATTATATGAGGGTTTACCGATAGCATTACTAGAGGCTCAATATAATAATGTGCCTTGTGTAATCTCTGAGAACATCCCTACCAGTGCAATTATTTCAACCAATGTGAGGAGAATATCCTTAGATGACAAAAGAGGTTGGTGCGAAGCCGTGATTGGTTCACAGCGACAGCAAAATAGTCTGATCCCGTCTTTATCAAAGGATTATGACAGTAGAATATTGCCAAAGATTGCAGAAGAATTATTCGAGTTAAATTAACGTGATGTGAAAAGGCTTCTTTAAGCCAGTAGTTTTAATAATAGTTTTTCTAGATGTATTTTTTCAATGAATTGGTATACAGCAAGAACAAATCTTATGTTGGAATATTCTTCTGGAAGTTTTCTTATGCCGATAAATTTATTTTTGGCATAGTTTGGAAAGATGTCATTCAATAGCTCGTTTCTTAATTGTAGAAAGCAAGTATAATCCTCCATATTGCTACGTTTGATATTGTAGAGCATTCCTATTGTCAGATTTTGTGTATAAGAGTATTCCAGTATGTCATATATTTCTTGTGGTAATTTTTTTGATTTAATTTCTTCCCAGAATTTACGGTGGTTTTTTATATTGGCAGCGTAATTTGGAAGAGCGTCCTGTTTTTTTTGGGTGACCGAGAGGTCATTAATGCAATAGTGATATCCGGCATAGGGAATGATTAGAACCGAAGGATTGTTAACCATGCATCTATAGTTGAACACTATGTCTTCATAGTAACGTTCTCCACGAAAATTAATATTATTACAGCGGAGAAATTCGGTTCTGTATAGCCGTATGCAAGGACTTGTTCTTAGCCAGCTTGTATAAGGGGAGTCCGGTGATGGTATTAGTTTGTCTCGGTTGTTTTTATTGATGTAGTAACTAGCTAAAACAATGTCAGTGTCTTTGTTTGCAATATCAACGTAACAGGAGATATGATCATTTTCGATGAAGTCATCGGCATCCACAAACATTATGAACTCACCTCTGGCTTTTATAATCCCTGTATCACGCGCAACGCCTGCGCCTGAGTTAGTCTCTAATTGAATTGGAATAATGCGCGAATCAACTTGCGCGTATTGCGATAAGCTTATCCAAGAGTTATCTGAGGATTTGTCATCAATGCAAATGACCTCAATATTTGAATACGTCTGTTTCAAAAGCGAGTCTAGGCATTGAGACAGATGCTGTTCTGCGTTGTATACAGGCACAATTACCGAAATCAATGGCGTAGATTGCATAATACATTGTCTTTCTTGTTCGATTTTTGAAGCATTGGAACTATTCTATATTTACCAAAAATAAATATAGTTCTTATAAGAAGGTAATCATGTTTTTGGGCATAAATCACACATTTGTTGTTTGCACTTACGGAGAAAGCCCTTTTCTTGAGGATTGTTTGTTGTCTTTGTCTATACAAACTAATTCTTCCAATGTTGTTATTGCAACCTCGACACCTAATGAAACGATTGATGAGTTGGCTAAAAAGTTTGATGTTCCCGTATATATCAATTACGGCGAATCTGGTATAGCAGGGGATTGGAATTTTGCGCTTTCATGCGCAAAAACGCCTTTAGTTACTATTGCTCATCAAGATGACGTGTATTCAGATCATTATGTTGAATGGATGCTTGAGTCCTTGAACAGTGCTGAAAATCCAATGTTGTATTTTACAAATTATGGCGAGATTCGCGATGGTGCCTATATTGATGATTCAACTATGAATGGCGTGAAGAGAAGACTTCTAAAACCTCTTGAGATTCAATGTTTGCAGGGAGCTACGGCAGTAAAAAGAGGAGTTATTTCGTTAGGTAATTCCATATGTTGTCCTTCAGTGACGTACTATGTGGATGCTTTGCCGAAACCAGTATTCTCCTCAGGCATGAGAAGCAATTTGGATTGGGAAGCTTGGGAACGACTTTCCCGCCTGAAAGGCGAGTTTGTCTATGATAAGCGTATAGGCATGTATCATCGCGTCCATGAAGGATCTGAAACAAGTGCTTGCATTGTTGACGATACGCGTACCAAAGAAGATCTTATGATGCTGAAGAAATTCTGGCCAGACCCCATCGCTAACCTTATTAATAAGGCATACACTAAGGCGCAACGGTATAATTAAAAAGTTAACCGTTTGCGTCTATCAATAAAAGGGAATCCGTAATTGAAGACATTATTGATCATACCGGCTTATAACGAGGAAGAATCGTTAGTTGCTACTATCAAATCGGTACAAGAAGTTGTGCCGGAGATTGATTTTTTGATCATTAATGACGGATCGAAAGACAATACAGTAAGGGTTTGTCGGGAGCATCAGTATCCTTTTGTTGATCTTTCAACCAATCTTGGTTTAGCTGGCGGTTTTCAGACCGGTATGAAATATGCTTACAGGCATGGATATGATTGCGCTATTCAGTTTGACGCTGATGGACAACATTTACCTCAATATGTTCCTGCCATGATGAAGGCTATTGAGTCAGCTGATATTGCTATTGGCTCACGTTTTATTAACTCAAAAAAACCAAAATCAATGCGCATGCTGGGTAGCAACCTCATCGAAGGTGCAATTAAGCTTACGACAGGGAAAACGCTTACGGACCCAACATCGGGCATGCGCGCCTTTAATAAACGCATGATTGAGCAGATGGCGCGCGGTCTTAATATGGGGCCTGAGCCAGATACCGTATCGTATCTAATTAAGCGTGCCAATGCTAAAGTGGTCGAAGTCCCTGTGACAATGGCGGAGAGATTTGCGGGGGAGAGCTACCTTAATCCATGGAGCTCTTCAATGTATATGCTCAGGATGACTATTTCGATTTTGTTCATTCAATTCTTTAGACGCAAAATTGGCGGTGGGAATTAATGAGTATTGAGCTCCGTATTGTTCTTATCGTTGTGTCCTTATGCACGTTAATTTTTATTACCAAACGCGTTCGCAGTGCCAAGGTGAAGCTTGAAGATTCAATCTTCTGGTTTTGCATGGCATTCTTGCTGTTAATAGTAAGTATTTTCCCGCAGATATTTATTTTTGCATCAAACTTGTCTGGTACTGATGCGCCGGTACATTTTGTCTTTTTGTTTTTTATTTTTATTTTGCTTATCTTGGGTTTCAATCAATCTATGCGTATTTCACAGATGGATACAAAAATTAAGGAATTGACTCAGCAGCTGGCAATAGAAAAATTCGAACGTTATTGCAATGATAACGGTATGGTAGATATGAAAGAAGATGATCTCGACCCTGATGTATTGCTTGAAAAAGTACGAGGCGAGATAGGTAAGAAATAGCAAGAATATGAGTGCGAATAAGGCTATAGATCAGCAATGATTGTAGTCATTGTACGTTTAGGGAGGTTGTATGAAAGGCATTATTTTAGCAGGTGGATCAGGTACGCGTCTGTACCCTTTGACTACCGTAACCAGTAAGCAGCTTTTGCCTGTCTACGATAAGCCTATGATCTATTATCCGTTGTCAGTCCTTATGATGGCGGGTATTCGTGATATTTTGATCATTTCAACACCTACTGATTTGCCTAACTTTGAACGTCTTTTGGGTGATGGATCCCAGTACGGCATCAACCTTTCATATGCGGTACAGCCTTCTCCTGATGGTTTGGCGCAGGCATTCATTATTGGTGAGGAATTTATCAATGGTGATTCTTGTGCGCTTGTTCTAGGTGACAATATCTTTTATGGCAACGGTTTAAAACGTCACTTGCGTCGTGCTGTTGCTGATGCACAAGAATCTAAAGGTGCAACGGTATTTGGGTATCATGTTGATGATCCAGAGCGCTTTGGTGTTGTTGAGTTTGATGAAAACTACAACGCTATTTCTATTGAAGAGAAACCTGAGCATCCTAAATCAAATTATGCGGTTACAGGATTGTATTTCTACGACAACCGCGTGTGTGACTTTGCAAAGCAAGTAAAGCCCTCTGCGCGTGGTGAACTTGAAATTACTACGCTTAACCAAATGTATCTTGAAGATGGTACGCTCAATGTTGTTACCTTGGGTCGTGGCTATGCATGGCTTGATACAGGCACCATGGAATCACTTTTTGAGGCATCAGAGTTTGTTCGTGCGGTAGAACGCAGTCAAGGATTGTCGGTTTCTGTTATTGAAGAAACTGCGTTCGAAAATGGCTGGATTACGCGCGAGCAGCTTATGGAGGCTGCTCAAAAATACGGCAAATCAGTATATGGACAACATCTCAAGAAGGTTGCTGAGGGCAAGATTGTTCCTCATAAGGAGCGTGATTAGCTGATGTGCGCAGTGTCTATAGCTTCAACATCTACCGACCAGGTTCTGCGTATTCTTGTTACGGGTGCTTCCGGACAGTTAGGCAACGAGCTCAAGCGTCTTATTGAGAGCGGTTGCGCTGAGATTGGCCCCATTCCTGCTGCTTATCAGGATGCGCAGGTGGTCTATACCGACACTCCAGAGCTTGATATTACTGATGCGGACGCAGTTGAGACCTTTATTGCTGCTGGTATTGATGGTGCACCCTATGACGTCATTATCAATGGGGCGGCCATGACTAACGTTGATGGCTGTGAGGCTCAAGAAGACCTTGCGTATGCGGTAAATGCAACAGGCCCTGAAAACTTGGCGCGTGCTGCAAAAGCACATGGTGCCAAGCTAGTGCAAGTTTCAACAGATTATGTCTTTCCAGGAAATCAGCCGGGTGACCGAGTTGAGACCGACGAAGTGGCTCCCTTAAGTGCTTACGGTCGCACTAAACTTGCGGGTGAGCAAGCAGTGCAGGCAACGATGGACAAGTATTTTATTGTGCGCACAGCTTGGCTGTATGGCTATGTAGGCAAGAACTTTGTAAAGACTATGCTTAATCTTGCAAAGAGTCATGACCATGTCACTGTGGTAAATGATCAGCTTGGCAACCCCACATCGGCAAATGATTTAGCCTATGAAATCTTAAAGTTGGCGCTCACTGATAACTATGGAATCTATCATGTGACCAATGAAGGTACGTGCTCGTGGGCAGATTTTGCTGCCGCTATCATGTATGGTGCTAATACAGGATGTGAAGTAATTTCTTGCACAAGTGAGGAGTATAAACAAAATAATCCTGCAAGTGCGGATAGGCCAGCATTTTCTAGCTTGGCTAATCTGCATTTGTCTGAGACGATTGGTAATGAGATGCGTCTCTGGCAAGATGCACTTGAAACGTATCTGGAGCGTTTACCTGAGCTGGGTAATTAAAGGGAAGCCATTGCTCAAGTAAGCCATTACGTAAGGCAAACTTCAATAAGAATAAACTGCGGTATGTATGCAGAACAAAAGCATGTATATAGATAAGGATTGATATGACAACAACGTATCTCGTAACAGGTGGAGCCGGCTTTATTGGTTCTAACTTTGTGTTGTATATGCTTGATAAATACAAAGATGCTCCAGAGGGCAAAGATATCCGCATTATCAATGTGGATGCGCTCACTTATGCGGGCAATCTTGAGAACCTTGCAAGTGTAGAAGATGATCCTCGTCATATTTTTGTGCAAGCAGATATTCGTGATAAAGAAGCAATGGCCGCGCTTTTTGCTCAATACGATATTGACTATGTTGCAAATTTTGCTGCTGAATCTCATGTCGATCGCTCTATTGAATCTCCTGAGGTTTTTGCCGACACCAACGTTATGGGAACGGTAACGCTTCTTAATGTGGCAAAAGATGCCTGGGAAGAGCCCGATGGCACGTTTGGCAACCATAAGTTCTTGCAAGTGGGAACTGACGAGGTATACGGATCTCTTTCTCTTGATGAGCCGGAAAGCTTCTTCCGTGAGGACACGCCACTCAATCCTCATTCGCCCTATTCGGCTTCCAAGGCAGCAGCTGATATGTTCGTGAAAGCCTACGGTGACACGTATGGCATGCCTATCAACATTACGCGTTGTTCTAACAATTATGGACCCTACCAGTTCCCCGAAAAGCTGATTCCGCTCATGATTAACAACGCTTTGCATCATGAAAAACTTCCCGTATATGGCGATGGGCTCAACGTGCGCGACTGGCTTTTTGTGGCTGACCATTGCAAAGCAATCGACATGGTGCTCAACGATGGTGTTATAGGCGAGGTCTACAACGTCGGTGGACACAATGAGCGCCCCAACATTTTCATCGTCAAAAAGATTATTGAAGAAGCGAGCAAAGCGGTTGATGATCCTAAGATCAATGAGACGCTGATTACCTACGTTGAAGATCGCAAGGGACATGACCGTCGTTATGGTATTGCTCCTGATAAGATCAAGGCTGATTTGGGGTGGTATCCCGAGACCAAGTTTGAAGATGGTATTGTGAAGACCATCCAATGGTACCTTGCTCATCCAGAATGGGTGGAGCATGTTACTAGTGGTGCCTACCAGGACTACTACGAGACCATGTATTCCAAGAAAACAGAACTTTAGTACATCGTATAGACCGCTAAGGCCGCTACAACTACAACAAAACCTAAGACCGTTACAACCGCAACGATAGGACAGGTCATGGCAGCAGGAGATCAAATTACATCAGGCAACTTCACCTTTACGCAGACCTCGATTGAGGGCGTTACGATTGTTGATGTGAAGTCATACGGTGATGACCGCGGTTATTTCATGGAGACCTACAAGCAGCCTGACTTTGTTGCAGGTGGGATTGATGTCGACTTTGTTCAGGACAATCAATCATCCTCTGTCAAAGGTGTTTTGCGCGGCTTACACTTCCAGATTAATCATCCCCAGTCAAAACTTGTGCGCGTGGTATCGGGTGAGGTTTTTGACGTTGCGGTTGATCTGCGCCCTGGTTCTGCTACCTATGGCAAGTGGGAGGGCGTGGTTCTCTCAGCTGAAAACAAACGCCAATTTTTCATCCCACGAGGGTTTGCCCATGGCTTTTTGGTGCTCTCTGATACAGCGGAATTTTGCTACAAGTGTGACGATATCTACCATCCCAATGACGAGGGTGGCCTTATGTGGAATGATCCTGAGATTGGCATTGTTTGGCCTGCAATGCAGGGCGATGAGGTCTTTGATGAGTCCAAGATCATCCTGAGTGATAAGGATAAGGTGCATCCTGCCTTTAGCGATTAGCCTTTAAGCGCGCGAACAAATTGGTGTTGTGGGAGCGCACCCAGGAAATTACTGATCCTTCCATCATACTGAGCGTCACGTTGCCACTTTTGAGAGGGGCAAGCATAACGCGCATATAGGTTGAATGAGGGTGCGCAAGCGCAAGGGCGGCCTGTGCATGGGGTGTGGAGATCATGTCTTTGATTGCGGTACGCTTTTCTGCTGATGAGAGCGTGCAGCTTGCATTGGTAATATTTTCAATGCAGCCTACCAACCGTTCAGCATAACGGCGCGATAAAAACTCATCGACCGCTGCAACCGTATCAGGATCCCACTCGTCATAGAACCAATACGCATAGAGGTTGCGCAGCCACGTGTGTTCCTCCTCGCGTTTGTCATACATGTCAGGACGATACTTGGTGTTTTCTGCATCGGCGCGCGCACGGAGGAAGTGATAATGACGCTCCGGCAGACAGCCAATACGATCAATATCACGCAAGACATCTAGGTTAAACGGAAGATCGTCCCAGAACGTTTCAGGGAATTCGATTCCGTTATCAATGAGATAGCTACGACGATAGAGTTTATTCCAGGGAGCGTAGAGCAGCTGCGCGTCAAAAAGCTCGTGGGCATGAACGCGGAAATCATCAGCGCTCTCGTATACAACATCGGGAGCAGTGCGCAATTCCTCGTAGTAGTCCTCGGATTCATCACCATAGAAGGTGTCAATGTAAAAGCCCGACACGACAAGATCAAGGTTATGGGTTGTGGCGCGCTGATAGAGATGTTCGAGCATGTCAGGCTCACACCAGTCATCGCCATCCATGAAGTAGACAAATTCACCGCGTGCTTGGCGTAACGCCACATTGCGCGCAGCAGCAGCACCCGCATTTGCCTGATGGATCACGGTGATGCGCGATGTGCCAGTAGGGGACTCGTTGGCATCAAGTGCGGCTAGTGAATCACAGATGGCACCGGAGTTGTCGGGCGACCCATCGTCTACCAAGAAAAGCTCCCAGTCAGTAAAGGTTTGCACCTGGAGTGATGCGACGGCGCGTGGGAGCCAATCGGCAACATTGTAAACGGGGATGATGATAGAGATTGCCGGCGTGGTTGGCTCGGGTGCGGTGCGCTCCAACGAGGCGCCCGTTGACGAGGTGCTGTGTGTTTCAAACTGTGGTTGCGACAAGGGAAACCTTTCGCGCGGTAAATAGGAGAGAGTCGATAGCTTGGTGCAAATATTTCTTTGATTGTACCTGAAACGCCTTATTGAAATAGTGGTTTTAGTATCTTTTTTGACCCAGACGTTGCGTAGACAAACTCTCGTATTGTTGGTCTCGGTTAGGGTTGATGTGAAAAGTATAATAAAAACCAGACAGTTTTGGTGCGTTATTATTGCAGCGTATCTATTTTCGCTTTCATGGACACTTCCTTTTTGCCTAAACGGAACGAGTATTGCAAAGTGTTTGCTTTTGGCTATTCCGGGGGGGGGCTTATTTGCGCTGCTTTTATTCCTTTCGTTGCTGGTTTGCAGATTGGTTAGAGAACGGATCCCTTTTAGCGAGAGCGATTTTGCAGGTCATCTTCATCGATTCTTCGACAAGATAGGTTGTAAAGTTAAAGGAAAAGGCTTATTTCTTTGGGTGTTTTTGACGCTTCTTGCAATATGGGGACTTGTGTTCCTGGTATGTTATCCTGCTTGCTGTTCAACTGATACTAACGATATTTTCAAAATGGTGTTAGGACTACCATTTGAAAGCAACCATTTCCGATACGATTCTCTTAACAATCACCATCCTGCTTTTTATGTTTTTATTAATTATGTACTTTTATCGTTAGGTCAAGCGATGGGTTTGACGCTGGCGATGTCTGTTGCTCTTATTGCTCTTGTTCATTTAGTTGTACTTGCGATTTGTTGCAGCTATTTTGCCATCAAGCTAAGAGAGCTTTTTGCCTCTGAGGTGGTTTTTGTTTTTGCATGGGTATTTTTTGCTCTCAATCCTGTTATTGCACAGTATTCGGTCACCATCTGGAAAGATGTATTATTCTCTGGATTATTCTTGGTGTTTGTAATCCAATATGCTTTTCTTATCATTAAGGGCGGTGAGTTTATCTCAGATAAAAAACGCATTGTTGTTTTTGTTCTTATTGCTTTGTGCTGTTCATTGTTAAGAAATAATGCGTTTGTGGCTATCCTGATAGCGATTGCGCTTTTACTGTGCATAAAGCCAATCCGTAAAACAGTGTTAATTCTTTTTGCATCGATTTTGGTTTTGTTTTGTCTTGTTTCGGGACCTATTTATTCTCTTGTTGGCATTCAGCCTACGCATTTTGCAGAAAGCATGTCAGTTCCTCTGCAACAGGTAGGAAGAGTGATGACAGAAAAGGGAGTGGTAACGGATGAACAGCAGCAATTTCTTAATGAAATAATGCCTTACGAGCAATGGTCAGAAAAATACAATCCAGCCTCTCCTAATAACATTAAATTCGCAAGTGATTTTGACGACACCTTTTTGGAAAAGAACAAGGTCGATTTTATTGTTTGTTGGGCCCAGATTGGTTTGCAAAATCCGGGAATCTATTTTAGAGCATGGTGTGCACAAACGTTGCCTTTTTGGAGCATGACCGGAACCACATGGTATGTGGTTCCTCCTGGATACGTAATCGACTCATCGCAAGGGTTAGTCGCGCATAATCTTATGGGTGATGTAGTAAGCTATGATGATTTTAGCTTGTATCGAGAAGCTCATATTGCTGCTTTTGAACCACTTTACAACGTGGCCGGGCTTGTGTGGCTAGCAGTCTTTTCCTTTATGGTAGTATTTTGCAGCAATAAACCTAAAAAGGCATTTATATTTCTTCCGTTGGGGTTGTTGTGGCTGACTTTCCTTGCAGCGACACCTGCATCTGACTATCGTTATTTGTTTGCTTTTCTTCTTCTTGTTCCCTTACTCGTGGCGATTTGCTTTTTTAATTTTGGTGTTTCCGACTCTTCTGAATGTACGCGATATAACGCTAATGCGGGGTAACCTTTCGCACGACAAGTTCGTAGTATCATACAATCTCGCATGCTCATCAGAGGCTGAAAGGTATAATGAGATTTTGGTCTATAGGTGTTTATGATGCAGAGACACCAAGGCCACTCATACAGCAATTTCAATAAGAGAGCGAGGTGAACATGGACTGGATTGAATATGGCACGTTGTTTGTCGTAGCAATTCTGGTTACCATGGCACTCATCCCGCTTACTAAAAAGCTTGCTGTCAAGCTTGATGCAATTGATTACCCCAGCGCACGCCGCGTAAACATGCTCCCGATCCCTCGACTCGGGGGCGTTGCTATGTTTGGTGGCATTATTGCTGCCATTGTAGTGTTGGTTCTTGGCATCAACTACGGGGGGTGGGAGCCTTTTGTTGCTGAACCAGGTGAGGAACCCGTCAATTACTGGGGTCTTTTTGGTGCATTTTTGTGTATTTTTATTACCGGTTTCATTGACGATATACAGACGCTTTCTCCCAAGGCAAAGCTCCTCGGCCAGACTATTGCGGCTATCATTGCGGTTGCCTCGGGCGTGCTTTTTTCGAGTATCCACAACCCGTTTGGTTCCGGCTATATCGAGTTTGGTATTTGGGCGTATCCCATCACAGTCTTTTACCTGGTGGCTTTTGCCAACATTATTAATCTTATCGATGGGCTCGATGGTCTTGCGGCGGGTATCACGGTTATCACGGCCGCGACCATCCTAGCGTTTTCCATTATCACGGGCAGGCCCGATGCGGCAGTTTTGAGCATCATTATCATTGCGGTGTGTTTGGGTTTTTTGCGTTCCAACTTTTATCCGGCTTCCATCTTTATGGGGGATTCCGGAGCGCTGATGCTGGGTTTTGCGCTGGGGGTAATATCTCTGTTCGCCGTTGCGCGCTCGGCCCTCTTTATCTCTTTGCTTGTTCCTATTTTGGCTGCGGGTGTTCCTATTATCGATACCGCATTTGCTATCATTAGACGCCTTTTGAATCATAGACCTATCGATGAGGCTGACAAAGGCCACATTCATCACCAGCTCTTGCGTGCAGGTTTTTCTCAACGAACCACGGTTTTAATTATGTGGGGTTGGACGTTTGCCCTAGCACTTTGCGCGGTTTTGATCACCGTAATGGAGCCCGTCTACAGAATCCCCATCGTCATCTTTATTGTGGTGCTCTCAGGCTTTCTTATTATCAAGCTTAATCTGCTCGGACTCGCACTTGCGCACCATTACACGCCGCGCCATAGGCATCGCAAGGATCGCAGCGGTGAAAAAGACAGTGCTGCAAGCGGCGAGGTTGGGAGTGTATCTGACGGCGCAGGCGTAACTGGTACTGTAAAGGGTGCTAACAAGGATGCTACCAAGGCCACTATCAAGGACAAGTGAATGTCTGGAACGCTTTATGCCCGAAAATAGCCCCTTTTTGCATGAGATTGCGTTTAGTGTGAGGGTTACTTTTATGAAAGTCCCATCGCCAAATTCTATCTAAGACAAAAAGCTCTCACTAAACGCAATCTCATGTCATTTATAGATGAGTAACTCCACAGATGAGGAGCTACTCATCTAAACTCCGGCACCCCTCAAAATCAAACCCTCACAATGAGGCACTGCGGCAGATTCTTGGACCTCCTAAAGAGTGAGATTGAGTATTTCACAAGTAAGGAGGAAGTAAGAATGTATTCCCACAAAAAGCATCAGCGCTACACCCAGCAAACCATAGATGAGGCCATAAAGCTTGTACGTGCAGGTATGAAGCCAAGTCATGCAGCACGTAGACTCTCAATTAGTGGAGGAGGGTCAATCATTAAAAACTGGTTGTATCGCGCAGATAATCCCGATAAGGTTATCCCAAAGAAAAAGAGGGAGAAACCTATGAATAGAGAAGCTCAAGAAAAAATAGCTGAGCTTGAAGAGAGGCTCGAAGAGTCGTTGCGTGAAAAGGATGTCTTGAGGGAGATGATCCGCGACCCAAAAGTCGACGACCCGGCGAATCTCTCGAATGCGCAGAAAGCAGAATTAGGCGAGAGATTGCGTTGGGTCAGAGGGTGGCGCCTCCGAGATGTCCTGACTTACTTGAAGATATCAAAGAGCTCTTACGCTTACGCAAAGAAAGCGAACAAAAAGAAATTAGCTCGGACAGAGATGATAACCAAACGAGTTAAATTAGCTTGGGAAACCAGTAGAAAAACCTATGGGTATCGTCGTATAAAAGCAGCTATTACCTTAGGTGCTGATGGTGAAGCACCAATATATGTGTCTGAACATGAAGTGCGCAATGCCATGCGAGCAATTGGTATTAAAGGCTATAAGCGTCGCAGTAAACGTTCATGGAACTCTTATGGCGGAGAGACCGATATTCGACCAAGCAACTTACCCTATGAAAGAGCACAAGCTGGATGCAGAGCAAGCAACAAGTTGGACAACACGTATGCAACTCATGACTTTACGGCGTCTTGGCCAGGTAAACTTGCTGTTACTGATGTAACTGAATTCAAGGTTGGAGGCATAAAAGTATATCTATCTCCCATAATAGATTGCTTTGATGGGATGCCTGCTTCATGGTCATTATCTCGACATCCTAATAAAGAGCTGACCAATGCTTCTCTTATTGGCTATCTCACTACACTGCCAAATAGCTATGGGGCTGTAATCCACTCTGATGGTGGAGTTACGTATCGTTCTGACTCATGGAAAAAGATATGCAAAGACCATGGCGTTGTTAGGTCAATGTCGAGAAAGGGATGTTGTGGAGATAATGCACCAGCAGAAGGTTTCTTTGGGACATTGAAAAAAGAGTTTTATTACAAAACCGACTGGACTCAAACTAGCTATGAAGAGTTTGAGTCCAGATTAGGTTCTTATATTCATTGGTATTGCAATGGTCGTCTTAAGGCTTTTTACGAAGACGGAAAAACGATATACGATACGATCACTGGACGTAGGAAGCGTCTCGGAATCACCTTTTAGGTCGTCCAAGCTGGCTGCCGCAGTCCCTCACAGACATCGGATGCACGTGAAGAAAGTTCAGTGAATCCCAAGTTGGCTGCGGAGCCTTTAATGGCATGGCTTGTACGCTCGAGAGCGTCGGCATTTTGAGCGGTGAATGCCTCAACCATACGATCAACCGTGTCGCCCTGCACAAAAAGGTGAAGCATCTTTTCAAGAAATTCGGCATTACCACCAAAGCGGTCAAGCGTGTCATCGAGATCTATTCCCAGTGCGATGAGCTGTTCAGAACTTGCCATAATTGCATCCTTTGTCTTACTTGCAGACGTTCGGGCTTGTACTGTCTGGTTGATGAGCTCTTCCATCCCCGCGCATCATCCTTGCGTAAAACGCAAAAAAACGCGGCCGAGTTTGGATGGGCAAGAGCGTTATGGGCAATTATAGTCTGTGTAATTGCTGACATGTAGGAGGCTTTAAGCGGTGTAACTAATCTGTTGAAACTAATCTGCAGAAAGGTGACTGCAGAAAGGTGACCGCAGAAAGTGATCCGTTGAAAGGCGACCGCGCCTAGTGTTTATTATGGAGCCGCCTATTACTCTTCAGCGTAGGCAACAGCAAGCTCGCCCGCAATAATATTGAGCGATTCAGTCTGGTACAAAATCACGCCTTCGCCCTTAGCGAGAATGGTCTCAAGTGTGTTGCCAAACGGATCAGTAATAGTGCCCAGTACTTGGTTGGGATAGACGGAATCGCCCGATTTGCAGTGTGGTGACCAAACGCCGGTTACATGTGCCGTGTCAAAGTGCTGTGTGGTAAGGATTTCTTGCGCATCCTCATAGGTGTCAAATACGCCATGCATGCAACCAAGCTTGCGGAGCAGGTTCATGACATCAGCTTTAAAGTTGTCGACATCAACGCGCTCACATAGTCCCATGCCGCCGCGTTCGATAAGGATGCTAGGGACTCCAGCTTTGCAAGCTTCAGAGTAGGCCGCTCCACCGTGGTAACCAAAGAAGGGGACAAGGTAGGGGACTTTAACGCAATGAGCCATTTTTTGCGATTGGGTGCATATTTGCTGATACTCGGAGCTGATTGTACTGATTGTGTTAGCTGCACCAGCTGCGCTAGTTGCATCGACCTCATCGCGTGAAGTAGGGGCAGCCTCATCGCCAAGCGGCTTATTGCCAAGAGCATTATCGCTCGGAGTCCCATCGCCCAAAGCATTGGCTGGCATAGCGCAAAAATAGGCATGAGGAATGAGCGATTCGTAGGAGTCGCCTGAATGAAGATCAATGTAATAGTCGGCGGTTTCTATGAGCGCAAAGAGGGCAGCAGCAAGGCGTTCGTCAGGACTTCCTTGCGCGTTTCCTGGGAAAATGCGATTTAAATTCTGGTCTGTCCCAGTAGAGGTATAGGAACCAGGGATCATCGAATTGCTGCGGCGCCAAAAACCGGCGGCGTTAGCCATAGCTACAATGATGACTGTGCCGGTAATAGTAGAAAAATCCAAGTCGTATGAAAGCTCGAGTGCAGCCTTGATGCCAGGATATTCTGCAGCATGAATGCCTGCGGTAATCACAATCGTAGGACCAGGCTGTGAACCGCGGATTATCGCAAGGGGGAACCAGAGATCAGTTCCTTCGACCATTACGGTATACCCGTGGCGCCGATTAGCCTCAAGCTTGCTCAATTTTGCAAAGTTTTCTGCATTGCCGTAAAAAATGCGGCTGGTGTGTTTAGCAAACAAAAACTCCGGCTCATGAGGAAAGTGAGTATCCTCGAAAGGCGGGAGTTTGATAATGACGGGCTTTTCTTTTTTATTTGCCATGGTGGGTGATCGTCCCTCTAGATTTGGTATTAGAGCCTATAGCGTTGTAGCCTCTATAGCGTTGCGTAGCTTGTGGCTGCGAAGCTTATGGCTGCGTAGCTTATACACGAGTCTAGCACTAATTGAGCACGAGTTGAGGGTTTGCAGGAGAGGAGGCGTTATGAATTGTCGGCATCAATAAGATCAGCAAGGGTAACGCCTGTCATATAGTCAGTCATGACGTTTTGTAAGCCAGACCAAAAACCAATTGTTTCGCACTCTTTTTTACGAGGGCAAGCTTTAGGTTGACTCAAAAGGCAAGCGACGGGAGCGAGATCCCCTTCGGCGGCGGCAACAATATCTGCTGCAGTGATAGCATGTGCCTCTTTCCCGAGGAGATATCCGCCGCGTGGACCACGAATGCTTTTAAGAAGACCAGAAGAAACCATTGGGCTTGCAAGTTGCTCAAGGTATTTAATAGAGATCTGTTGACGTTCAGCAACTTCTCGCAAAGATGATCGAACTTCAGGGCCTTGCTTGGCGATGTCAATCATCATTCGAAGTGCGTAACGTCCTTTTGTTGAAACCATGGATACGCCTGTCTGTCTAACCACTACATGATGCTGCGGTAAAGGCAAGCACTGCTGTGTTTACCTTTTCTTACGATGAGGAACATCACATATTGCTGTGGCCGAGTTAGATAACCAAGTTGGGCAACCGAGTCAGCAACAAAGTCAGGCAAGGCAATTTCATAATCGTAAGCGTCTAGCGGTAAGATTGTTGCATGCTTGCTCCTGAATTACTACAAAAAGATTACGTCTGTCATCTAATCCACACATGATATTTCTCAAGTGAGGATTAAAGTGAGGATTAATCCACAAACACCTAATCTACAAACACGCTTTGAATGCCGCGCTTAGCAGCAACCGCTCCTGTATAATAGGGTGCTATATGATTGCACGATTTACGTTGGGGGCGCCCATGCAAGACTACAAAAAAGAGTTTATTGAGTTTATGGTCGAAAGCCAGGTACTCAAGTTTGGTGAGTTTACGCTCAAATCAGGACGCAAGAGTCCTTTCTTTATGAATGCGGGCGCGTATGTAACAGGCCAGCAGCTCCATCGCCTTGGTCTTTATTATGCTCAGGCTATTCATGATAAATTTGGTCTGGATTTTGATGTTGTTTTTGGTCCTGCCTACAAGGGTATTCCGCTTTCTGTTGTCACCACCATGGCGCTTGAGGAGCTTTATGGCAAAGAAGCGCGCTATTGTTCTAATCGCAAAGAGGTCAAAGATCATGGTGATACGGGTATTTTGCTCGGGTCTGACCTCCGTGATGGTGACCGCGTCATTATGGTTGAAGACGTTACCACATCAGGTAAATCAATTGAGGAGACTTATCCGCTCATCAAGGCGCAGGCCGATATTGAAGTTGTGGGTCTTATGGTGTCGTTGAATCGTTGTGAGGTCGGTAAGGGCGGCTCAAAATGTGCCCTCGATGAAGTAAGTGATCTTTACGGGTTCCCGACCGCATCTATTGTGGATATGCATGAGGTCCAAGAGTATCTCTACAACAAACCGTGCCAGGGCAAGATCGTTATTGATGATGCTATCAAACAAGCGCTCGATGAGTATTACGCCCTTTACGGAGCTAAAGCATAAGGCGTAAGGAGAACAAGGTGGAGCAAGATAACTCGCAAGATAACCCACAAGTAATTTCTGGGGCAACACGATTAATTGGTTTAATTGGATCTCCGGTGCGCTATTCAAATTCTCCGGCAGTGCATAATGCATCATTTGAGGAGCAAGGGCTTGATTATCGCTATGTCGCATTTGATGTGACACCAGTCAATCTGCTTGATGTGGTGCGTGGCATGAAGGCTATGGGTTTTCTCGGTTATAACATTACTGCTCCTTGCAAGACGTTTATTGTGCCGTATCTTGATGAGATTTCTGAGGTTGCTGAGCTTTCTGGCGCGGTTAATACAGTTGTCATCCAAAATGGCCGATCGCTTGGGGATAACGCAGACGGCGCCTCTTTCATGCGTACGCTCGTGCTCCATGGGATTAATATTCGTGGTAAGAAAATCACTGTATTAGGAGCCGGTGGAACGGCAGCGTCGCTTATTACCCAAGCAGCCCTTGATGGTGTAGCCGAGATTGATATTTTTAATCGTATTGATGAGTTTTATCCGCTTGCGCAAGATTTGATTGATCGCTTGCGTGAACGTACTGACGCTCAGATAGAACTGTATAGTTTGGAAGATACGCAAGCACTTAAGCAATCTTTATCTGAGTCGACGCTTGTGGTAAATGCGACAAGTGTTGGTTCTCCTAATGAACCGGGTTGCTTGTTGACTGAGGATATGATGACCCCTGAGCTCATTGTTTCCGATATGGTGTATGTTCCCCGTGAGACTGAGCTTATTAAACGTGCCAAAGCTAATGGCAACAAAGTGCTTAACGGGGTTGATGTGTTCTTGCAGCAAGCTGCGATGGGTGAGCGCCTGTGGATTGGGTGCGAGATGCCCATCGACTACATCAAAGAACGTTTCTATCCCGAGGACTAAAATACGGGGAACTAAAATCTTGAATACTAAAATCCTGTGGACTAAAGTGGCGGTTTTGCTCTCCCGGTTCAAGTTCCGTCTCTCAACTTGCACTCACCCCGCTTTTTAGCCCTGCGCGCTTCCTCCATGCCTGAAAATCGCCCCTTTTTGCATGAGATTGCGTTTAGTGTGAGGGTTGCTTTTATGGAAGTCCCATCGCCACATTTTGTCTAAGGCAAAAAGCTCTCACTAAACGCAATTACCTGCCATGTATGGGTGAGTAACTCCACAGATGGGGAGTTACTCATATGGTGCGCCGAGCATGCGCACGTTTCTTATGGGTGAAAGTCCCTAGCACACCCTTATAGCGGGAAGTGCATAGCCAA
>PPYF01129628.1_pt1 | contig 29948 bp, 30 predicted proteins | sample 1559871 | NCBI WGS metagenome assembly PPYF01 (sample SAMN08240021, study PRJNA423297) | Human gut metagenome, whole genome shotgun sequencing project.
GATTCTTTGGTGACTTTCTCATCGGGGAGGAGAGTTAGGCAAAGCCTAACTCCGTCACCCTTGGAGGGGCGGAGCGCCCTCCTCATGGGGAGGAGTGCAGAGGATGGGGCGCAGCCCCTCCTCGCATCGTTCAGTACCGACCCGGGGCGCAGCCCCAAGAAAAAAAAGAACCACCCCCAACCGCCCCGTTTGGGCAGTTGAAGGCGGCTTTACTCCGCGGTTCCACTTCAACATTTATCGCTCTTGCCCCTTAACGCGGGGGGACGTGCCCCCATACTGATCCTGTACGTTCCGGGGGCCTGCTGACAGGTGCATTCAAAAAGGAATTACCCGCAGCCGGCTCTCACCTTTGCCCGGCCTCTCTGTCGGGGGATTTTCCTTCTCTACTTTTCCTGTGTCAATGCATTTTTGCTGATTCGATTTTTAAAAGTTTACCACATTCAAAAATAAATTGCAAGCTCATTTTGCCTGCGCGATGAGCGCGCGGTTCTTCCACAGATAGTTTGCGCCCGACAGCAGCGTCAATCCCAGCGACAGCACCATCAGTGCGACGTGCAGCGCCCAGGCCGCCGGCACGCCGCTCCAGAAATGCTGCATCAGCAGCGCGTAGGCAATCCAGACCATGGTGGTCGCGGTCTTATATTTGCCCCAACGGTCGGCGGCGATGACGATGCCCTTGCCCGCCGCGATCAGCCGCAGCGAGGTCACCAGAAACTCCCGCGCCAAGATCAGAATGACCACCCACGCCGGGGCCAGCCCCAGCGGGATGAAGTAGACCAGCGCCGCCGTCACCAGAATCTTGTCGGCCAGCGGGTCCATAAATTTGCCAAAGTCGGTGATGAGGTTATATTTTCTGGCAATCTTGCCGTCGATCATGTCGGTCAGCGACGCCGCTACAAAAACAGCGAACGCCCACAGCATGTGTCCCGGCAGACTGTCCAGCTCGACAAAGACCATGAACACCGGGATCAGCAAAATCCGCAGCATGGTCAGTTTGTTCGGTAAATTCATCGAGAACCCTTCTTTTCATTTTTAGGATGATGTGGGAAACGCATCAATCAGGCCAGAATCTCCCGGCCAACCAGGTCGTAGCCGACCGAGTCGAGCACCTCGACCCAGATAAACTCGCCCGGCCTTACCTCCTCGCGCTCGGTGAGGAAGCTGACGCGGGTATCGATGTCCGGCGCGTCCATGTAGCTTCTGCCGTAGTACATCTGCTGGTCCTCGTCGTAGCCCTCCACCAGCACCTCCATCTTCTGACCGATGAGCTCCCTGCCTTTTTCGAAGGCGATATCCATCTGCTCCTCCATAATCAGGTCGGCGCGGTGCATCCGCAGCTCGGGGTCGAGCTGGTCTTCCCGCTCGCCGGCAGGGGTGTCCTCCTCCTGCGAATAGGCAAAGCAGCCCAGCCGCTCAAAGCGCACGGTGCGCACAAACTCGCACAGCTGCTCAAAGTCCTCCTCAGTCTCGCCGGGGAAACCGGCAATCAGGGTGGTGCGCAGCACCACGCCCGGCACCTTGTCGCGGATTTTTTGCATCAGCGCGCACAGCGAGTCAAAGTCGCCCTTGCGGTTCATCTCTTTGAGCACCCTGCCGCTGGCGTGCTGCAGGGGCAGGTCGATGTATTTGACCACCTTCGGCTCCCGCGCCATGACCTCCAGCAGCCCGTCGGTCACCCGATCCGGATAGCCGTACAGCACCCGGATCCAGTGGAAGCCGTCGATTTTGCACAGCTCGGTCAGCAGCTTATCCAGCGAGTACTCGCCGTACAGGTCCTGGCCGTATTTGGTGGTGTCCTGCGCCACCAGATTCAGCTCCTTGACGCCGCTTGCTGCAAGGCCTCTGGCCTCCTCCAGGATGTCCTCCATCCGGCGGGAACGGTAGCCGCCGCGGATCAGCGGAATCGCGCAGAAGCTGCAGCGGTTGTCGCAGCCCTCCGCAATTTTAAGGTAAGCGGAATATTTCTCGGTGCTCAAAACGCGGTCGCCGTTGAGCGGCAGGTCGGCCTTGTCGCCAAACGCCGCTACCCGGTGTCCGTCCAGCGCCTCCTTGACCGCCTTGGCGATCTCGGTGTTTTTGCCGATGCCCAGCACCACATCCGCCTCCGGAATCTCGCTGACCAGCTGGTCCTGATATCGCTCGGCCAGACAGCCGGTGACCACCAGCACCTTGACCTGGCCCTCGTTTTTGAGCTGAGCAAACTCGAAGATGGTCTCGATCGACTCCTTCTTTGCGTCCTCGATAAAGCCGCAGGTGTTGATGATGACCACATCGCACTGCTGCGGGTCGGCGCAGATTTCATAGCCGTTTTCCAGCATCAGCGCCAGTAAAATCTCGGCGTCGACCTGGTTTTTGGAGCATCCCAGCGACACCATTCCTACTTTGATTGCCATAGTTTCTTCCTTCCTGTCCTGTCGGATCAACCTATTTTCCCGTCATTCTTCGGTCTCCCGTTCCTGCTGCAGCGCCTCGATCTCCCGCCGGATTTCCCCATAAGGGTAGCCCTTGCGCATCAGTCCCCGGATGGCGCGCGCCTGTCCCTTGGGGTCGTGCAGAACCGAGCCGTATTTCTTTTCCAGCAGCTGCCGCAGCGGCGGGAGCTGCACCGGTTTGAGAGAGGACGCTTGTTCCTCCTGCTCCTCATCGGAAAATTCGGCGCGCAGCCCTTCCATCTCCCCGCGGATCTCTCCGGGGTCGTACCCCAGACGCACCAGCGCCGAAAAGGCGTGGCGGCGGCCCTTCTCCTCGCGCAGGGAAGCAGCGTACTTTTTTTCCAACAGCTGCCGCAGGGCCTGCCGCTCGTCGTAGCCTGCAAACAGCTCCAACGCATCCTCAATTTCATTTTGTCCAATGCCTCTGTGTGCAAGCTCCTGCCGTACGCGGCTGAGGCTGTAATATTTGAGGTAGACAAGGTCCTTGGCGGCGCGCTGGGCATAGTCCAGGTCGTCGATCAGCCCCAGCTCGGCGCAGCGCTCCATCACCCGGTCGATGCAGTCGGGGGAAAAATCTTCCTCCAGCTTTTGCCGCAGCTGCGCGCTGGCGTAGGAGCGGCGGGAGAGCAGCGAAAAGGCCTTCTCCTTGGCCTTCTGGTACTGGGTCTGCTCCCGCAGCTGCTCATAGGCCCGCTCGTCCAGCTGCTTGCCCACCTTCAGGTCGTGGCGCAGCAGCGTCTCGTCGTCGACCGAAAAGTCAAACTCCCCGTCAAAAAAGACCGCCATCCGCCCGCGCTTGGTCTCCTTGAGCGCGGTGATCTGGCGCACCCGCTGTGGATATTCCTCCATTATTTATCGTCCGCCTCGATGTCGATTAGACTGGAGGAGGATTTCTGCGAGCCAAAGTCCTCGTCCAGGTCAGGGATGGAGCTGCTCTCCTCCCGCATCGGAACGACCGTTTCCTCCGGCTGGGAGGCTGCCGGTTTATCGGCCACGTCCTCCTTCTTCTTTGCCTTGGATGGAGCCAGCAGCTGGTCCTTCTGGTCCATCACCTGCTTGGCAATCTGCTCGCGGACATCCGGATTTTCCTTTAAGTACTGTTTTACCTTGTCGCGGCCCTGGCCGATGCGGTTGCCCTCATAGCTGTACCAGGAGCCGGACTTTTTGATGATGTCCAGTTTGACGGCAAGGTCGATGATCTCACCCTCGCGGGAGATGCCTTCGCCGTACATGATGTCAAATTCCGCCTCGCGGAACGGCGGGGCGACCTTGTTCTTGACCACCTTGACCCGGGTGAGGTTGCCGATGATTTCGCCGCCCTCCTTGATCGGGTCCTTTTTGCGCACGTCCAGACGGACAGAGGAGTAGAACTTGAGCGCGCGGCCGCCGGGGGTGGTCTCCGGATTGCCGTACATGACGCCGATCTTCTCACGCAGCTGGTTGATGAAGATGCAGACGGCGTTGGATTTGGAGATGGCGCCGGTCAGTTTGCGCAGCGCCTGGGACATCAGCCTTGCCTGCAGGCCGACAAACGAATCGCCCATCTCACCCTCGATCTCGGCCTTGGTGGTCATCGCGGCGACCGAGTCGACAACAACCACGTCGATGGCGCCGGAACGCACCAGCGCCTCGCAGATTTCCAGCGCCTGCTCGCCGGTGTCCGGCTGGGAAACCAAAAGCGAGTCGATATCGACGCCCAGCGCCTGCGCATAGACCGGGTCCAGCGCGTGCTCGACGTCGATGAACACCGCTTCGCCGCCCATCTTCTGGGCCTCGGCCACGATGTGCAGGGCGACGGTGGTTTTACCGGAACTTTCCGGGCCGTAGATCTCGACGATTCTTCCCCGCGGGACGCCGCCGATGCCCAGCGCGATGTCCAGCGAGAGGGAGCCGGTCGGGATGGCCTCGACGTTGAGCGAGGAGTTCTGTCCCAGCTTCATGACTGCGCCCTTGCCAAACTGCTTTTCGATCTGAGCCAGCGCCGTTTGCAGGGCCTTTTCTTTTTCGGATTCTGCCATATTTTCCTCCTTGTATCAAAACCTGAATGGATATTCTACGTCACAACAAAAACAATACATCTGCCGTATCATTTTCTTCCTTTCATTATATTACATCGCCCCCAAAAAGGCAAGCAGTCCACGGCAGCTTCTTTGCAGGGGCAGGCACCTGGCTTGCAGCCCGGCTTTTCCCAAAATGCAGGAAGGCTCTCCCGCAGGGGGAGAGCCTTCCCTATCAAGCAACAAAAATTAGTCCGGATACTGTGCCCGCGGGCCGCCGATCAGCTTTGGACGGCTGCGCACGCAGGTGACGTGCGCCCCGCCGATCTCGGTGATGCCCACCCGCACCGGAATCTGCACATGTTTGATGTGCTGGCCGATGAAGGTGTCGCCGATATCGATGCCGGCCCTGGCCACCACATGCTCGACCATGACCGGGTCGTCAAACCGTTCATAGGCTGCCACCGAGCAGGCGCCGCCGGCGTGCAGCGCGGGTTTGACGGTGACGATCTCAAAGCCGTACTTTTCCGCCGCCGCCCGCTCGATGACCAGCGCGCGGTTGATGTGCTCACAGCCCTGCACGGCCAGATAGAGGCCCTTTTCCTTCAGGATTGGCAGCAGTGCTTCAATGACTGTCTGACCCACCTCGGCACTGGAGGCCTTGCCGATCTGCCCGCCGCAGATCTCGCTCGAGCTGCAGCCCAGCACAAAGACGTCGCCTGCGCGCAGGTTTGCCACCTCCAGCAGGCGGTTGGCCACCAGGGTTACCTGTTCCTTGATTGTTTGCAGTTCCACTTGCATGGTGATTCTCCTTTCTTTTTTGTTTCTTTCTCTATCGATACTTTCTGCGAAACGGCAGTTTTTTCCAGGGGCGCTGCCCCAAACCCCATGGCAGGTCTTCTATCCCCAAGCCCCTTCTTAACGATGCGAGGAGGGGCTGACGCCCCATCCTCTGCACTCCTCCCCGTGAGGGGGCGCTCCGCCCCTCCACCCCGGGTGACTTTCTCCCCGATGAGAAAGTCACCAAAGAATCTCCCAGAGGGGGATACCCCCTCTGGGCACTCCCCCCTGGGGGGCTATTATCATCCCCCCAGCAACGCAAGCGTTGCTCCCCCCAGAAAAGGGCGCCAACCTGTACAGCTAAAATTCCCCGAGGATGCCACAAACTCTTTACCCCCGCAACCAATACTGCTAGGGCAGAAAGCCGGGGGATCAAAGGGGGCTACGCCCCCTTCGCCGGAGGTCCAGGAACCAGGAGGTTCCTGGTGAGTCTTTGCCTACTTTCTTCTCATAAGAAAGTAGGCCGGGTGCAGGGCGGAGCGCCTGCTAGTGGGTGCAGGGACTACCGTCCCGCAAAAGCCCCCGGGGCGCGGGGCGGAGCGCCCGCTGGTGGGTGCAGGGGCCATCGTCCCGCAAAAGCCTCGGGAGAGGGAAAAAACGCCTATGGGCGAATCACATCCTTGCCGCCCATGTACATCCGCAGCGGCTCCGGGATGCGGACCGAACCGTCATCGTTGAGGTTGTTCTCCAAAAATGCAATCAGCATGCGCGGCGGCGCAACGACGGTGTTGTTGAGGGTGTGCGGCAGATAGGTCTGCTTGGTCTCCTTGTTCTTGACGCGGATGCCAAGACGTCTTGCCTGCGCGTCGCCCAGGTTGGAGCAGCTGCCAACCTCAAAGTATTTCTGCTGGCGCGGGCTCCATGCCTCGACGTCCAGGCTCTTGACTTTTAAGTCCGCCAGGTCTCCCGAGCAGCACTCCAGGGTGCGCACCGGGATGTCCAGCGAGCGGAAGAAGTCGACGGTGTTCTGCCACAGCTTTTTAAACCAGTCCATGCTCTCCTCCGGCTTGCAGACGACAATCATCTCCTGCTTCTCAAACTGGTGGATGCGGTAGACGCCGCGCTCCTCGATGCCGTGCGCGCCGACCTCTTTTCTAAAGCATGGGGAATAGCTGGTCAGCGTCTGCGGCAGCTGGGACTCGTCGAGGATGGTGTCGATGAATTTGCCGATCATCGAGTGCTCGCTGGTGCCGATCAGGTACAGGTCCTCGCCCTCGATCTTATACATCATGTTCTCCATCTCGTCAAAGCTCATGACGCCGTTGACGACGCTGGAGCGGATCATGAACGGCGGGATGTAGTAGGTGAATCCCCGGTCGATCATAAAATCTCTGGCGTAGGACAGGATGGCCGAATGCAGTCTGGCGATGTCGCCGCACAGGTAGTAGAAGCCGGTGCCGCTGGTCTTTCTGGCGCTGTCCAGATCGATGCCGTGCAGCCGCTCCATGATGTCGACATGGTATGGAATCTCAAACGGCGGCACAACCGGCTCGCCAAAGCGCTCGATCTCCACGTTTTCGCTGTCGTCCTTGCCGATCGGGACCGACTCGTCGATGATGTTCGGAATGACCATCATCCGCTTTTTGATCTCCTCGGTCAGCTCGCCTTCCTTGACCTCCAGCTCCTCCAGCTCCTGGGCCATGGCGGTGACCTGCGCCTTTACCTGCTCGGCCTCCTCCTTCTGGCCCTTTGCCATCAGGCCGCCGATCTGCTTGGAGAGGGTGTTGCGCTGGCCGCGCAGATAGTCGCCGCGGGATTTTGCGTCGCGGAACTGTTTGTCCAGCTCCAGCACCTCATCGACCAGGACCAGCTTTTCGTCCTGAAATTTCTTTTTGATGTTTTCCTTTACAAGGTCCGGGTTGGAGCGGACCAGTCTGATATCCAGCATGGTGATATCCTCCTTGACAAAATTGTTTTGATAGCCGTTCCACTCTGCCGGGCGGGATCAAACAAAAAAATCCTCCCGCCCAAAAACATGGGACGAAAGGAACTTTTCCGTGTTGCCACCCAAATTGCGCCCTCCCCAAAGGGAGAATGCCACTCGTTGCCGGCGCTTTATGGGGCGCCTCCCCCCGGCTTTCACCGGACGCTCTGGAAGTGGAAATCGGCTCTCTGCCTGCCGGCTCACACCTGCCGCCGGCTCTCTGCAAGGCTTATCTTGAGACGACCTTTTCCGTCATCGCGCGCTTTTTCTATTTCAAGGTTATTATATACCCTTCCCCGAGGATTTGTAAAGGGGATTTTGGGAGAAACTCTCCTCTTTTTTGTTTTCCCAAAAGCCCAAGGGGTAAAAACTTCTCCGTCACAAGTCTTTTCTTGCACATTAGATTCCTTTTTTAAGCCACAAAAAGGGAGGGGCCCCTTTGCCCCTCCCGCAAACATTATTTCACCAGAATCTGACTGTCGGCGGCAGCGCCGCTGTCGCTGCTGCGAATCCAACCGTCCTTGACAGTAAAGGTGGTCCTGCTGACCTCCTGCTCATAGGTAAAGCCGTTCTCGTCCCGCACCCGCATGACAAAGCTGACGACGTCCCCCTCTTTGAGCCCGCCCAGCGTGCCCTGCCAGGTGTTGGGGTACTCGGTGTTGTTTGAGCTGTAGACCTTGAGCACCGAACCGTCGGCCTGCACCTCTTTCTGCACGGAGGTTTCCTGCTGCTCCGACTCTGTCTGTTCATCGCTCTGGCCAAGCTGCCGTGTCTCCACCTCGTCGCCGTTGAGGTAAAGACTGATGCTGGCTCCGGTCATCTCAGGGCCGTTTGATGCGCCGCCCGCGTCATAGCTGGTCATCAGGCTGACCTTGGCATAGGCGGTGTAATCGATGGAGGATTTGTCCGCTGAACCGACCTCAAAGCTCTCAAAGCCGCCCTCCATCTGGGGGTGCAGCAGCTTTAATCCCCAGACCGCGCTCTGATCCTGCAGCTTTTCCTGGCGGATGGCGGTGCCGTCCTGCATCTCGACGGTCAGCGAGACATAGTCCACCAGCGGGATGGTCATCTGCGCCTCGTACACGCCGGACTCCACCCGCTCGGCGTCCACGCTGCGCTCCTCAAAGCCCTTTGTGTCGAACACCATATCGTAGCCCTGATCTTTGGCCGAATGGCCGGTGCAGCGCAGCCGCACCTGGGTCTGATCGTCAAACTCTTTCGGCATGATGCGCACCGTCATCTCCATCGTCTGGTTCTGCTGGCTGCACTCGCCCCAGATCACCTTGTAGTCTGAGACGATGCTGGCGCTCTTTTCTGCGGTCTGGGTGATGGTGGTGATGGCGGAATTGAGGGTGGAGTTGATGTCGCTGTCGATGCTGGTGACCGAATGCTGCACCGCGCTCAGGTTGTCCTCCAGCTTTCTCACCCGTGCTAAAGTCACCGCGGAAAAGCTGACCGAGGAGACCGCGATCAGGCAGAGGAAAACGACCGCCGCTGTCTTCCATTTTTTATTCATGCATGGTTCCTCCTTCTATCGTAAAAGGCGGCGGCGCTGCGGCCGTCGGTCCTGTCTGTTTCAAAAAGGAAATTGTCCTTCCTACCAAAAGTATACCGGATTTTGACAGCGATTGCAAGTTCCATTTGCCTGTTATAAATTTCCATAGTATAATGGTTTTGTAAACTTTTTAAGCTCGTAAAAGGAGGTCTTTCGATGAGCGACACCCGCCAGGAATTTTTGCACAACAGCGGAGCCAACATTTTTTATTCCGAATACTTCCCTGCAGACCCGCAGGCCCCCACCCTCATCCTGCTGCACGGCAACGGGGAGGACCACACCTATTTTGTCAAGCAGATCCCCGCCTTTTCCCCGCACTTCCGTCTGGTGCTGATGGACACCCGCGGACAGGGGCAGTCCACCGGCGGGGACGGAGAGCTCAACTTCTCGGTCTTTGCCGCCGACCTGCTGGCCCTGATGGACCATTTGCAGATTGCAAAGGCGCACCTGCTGGGCTTTTCGGACGGGGGCAATCTGGCGCTGACCTTCGCCCTTGCCCATCCCGAGCGGGTGCAGTCGCTGATCCTCAACGGCGCAAACCTTGAGCCCGGCGGCGTCAAGCTCTCCACCCAGCTGCCCATCGTTCTGGGATACGGCTGCTGCCGCCTGCTTTCCCCTTTCTCGCACAAGGCCCGGCAAAACGGCGCGTTGCTGGGGCTGATGGTCAACCATCCGCACATCCCGTCGCAGGCGCTTGCTGCCCTGACCATGCCGGCACTGGTGATTGTCGGCGAACGGGACATGATCCGCGACCGCCACAGCCAGCTCATCGCACGCTCGCTGCCAAACGCGCAGTTTGTGCGCATTCCTGGCGGCGACCACTTCTGCGCGGCCAAGTGTCCGGAGGTCTTTAACCATGCGGTCCTCTCCTTTTTGCAAAATCTTCCCGCATAAAAGTTCCCTCCCTTTAGGGATAGCCCGCCTGTTTTCCGCATAAGATTGCGGAGAAAGGGGGCTTTTTTATGAAAATTTTCACCCTGCGCGCCAGGACCCTTCTCCCGCTGGCGGCTGTCGGGGGCGCATTGCTGCTGGGGCTTGCGGCAGTTTTTCTTGTGCCGCCGGTGCAGTCCGCCTTCTCCTCCACCTCCGGGCGGCAGCTTCCCATCTATTCGGTGCAGACCGATGAGAAGAAGGCTGCGCTCGGCATCAACTGCGCCTGGGACGACGCCGACATCCTGCCCATGATCTCCACCCTGCAAGAGTACGACGTCAAAGCCACCTTCTTCCTGCTGGGGGAGTGGGCCGCCAAATACCCTGCCGCCGCCCGGACCATCGCGCTGGCCGGGCAGGAAATCGGCAGCCACGCCAACACCCACCGCGACCTGGACACCTTGAGCGAGGAGGAAATCCTACAGGAGATCGCCTCCTCCTGCCAGAACATCGAGGCGGCCTGCGGGGTCAGGCCGGTTCTGCTGCGCCCGCCGTCCGGCAGCTACAACGACGCGGTCATCCAGTGCATCCACCGCGCCGGCTGCATCCCCATCCAGTGGAATTTGGACACACTGGACTGGCAGGGACTTAGTGCCGAAGAAATCGCCGCACGGGTTTCCCGCCAGCTGCAGCCCGGCAGCATCCTGCTGCTGCACGCCGGCGCAGAATATTCCGCCGAAGCGCTGCCGCTGATTTTGCAGACCGCCCGGCAGATGGGCTACCAGCTTGTACCGGTCGGGGAGCTCATCGACCCGGACAGCGAAACGGTCGACCACACCGGTATGCAGCTTGCCGCCCCCGCATCCTAGTATACTGATTTTGTCTTTTATTAAACTAATTGCTGCAAAATTTAACTAAAAAGGCAATTCTATCCTATTTTATTCACCTAAAGGAATTTTAATATTTGTAAAACAATAAATTACGACATTATACACAGCCCATTCATCTTTCTGCTGTATGGTATAGGTACGGTGCGGGAGGGCCGTACCGTATCATACAGAAGGGAGTTTTTTCGATGAAAAATCTTTTTGCCGTATTGCTTGCATCGCTGATGCTGTTTTCTTTTGCCGCCTGTTCTTCCGAGACGGACAGCAGCTCCGATACAAACCAGAACAATGTAGAGACGGTCACCACCGATGAAGAATCCGGCGCTGACTCCACCGAGGAGACAACCGACGAGACCGATTCCGAGACCGATGCCGACGCGACCGATGAGACCGGCACCGACGCGACTGACGAGACTGGCACCGACGCGACCGATGAAACCGGCACCGACGCGACCGGCACAACCGATGAGACCGCTTCCGATTCTGCTGAGGAAACCGCCGGCACAGCTGAGCAGCAGACCATCACCGGCACCATCCTGGACGCGACGATGAGCACCGTGACCATCCAGACCGAGGATGGCGAGGAGCTTTCCTTCTCCATCCCAGACGACGCGGATGAGACGGAGGTGGACGGCATGACCGTCGGAGACACACTGGAGATTACTTACACCGGCACCATCGACGGCACCGACACCTCGGGCGCCACCGTTGTCAAGCTGGTTCAGACCAGCGCGCAGTAGTTATTTCTGCAATCTTCCTTATCTTTTCGACATACACTCTTCCAGAGGGAAGGCGGGGTTTTTCCCCGCCTTCCCTCTTTTGCGCATAAAATTCCCTCTCTCTGTCCATGCTGACAGAAAACAAAAGGGGGCCTTTTGCCGATGTTTTCTTCCATGCGCCTGCGCGCTTTTCTGATGGCGTTCACCTCCGCCTTTCTCTGCTTCATCGTCTTTTGGATGGCGGTGCTGCTGCTCAATCCCACCGCCATTTCCTCCTCCCGCCAGCAGGAGGAGGTGCCTTTGGAGCAGCAGGGCGGCTCGCTCTATCTGCCCACCAAGGCGGACTGCATGACCCTGCTGCTGTGTGAGGAGTGGGATCATCCCTCCCTCTTTTTCCTGCTGCGCTTTGACCCGGTGGAGGGGTGCATCCCCATCTTTGCCTTCCCGCAGCAGCTGGTGCTCACCCACAAGCAGGTTGCCGAACCGGCCGAAAAAATCTTTGCCGCCCACGGCATCGAGGGCATCCGGCAGGCGCTGCAGGAGAGCTGGAAGCTCCCGGTCGACCGCTACCTGATGCTCTCCAAGGAGGCCGCTGTGGAGCTGCTGCAGCAGTTTGGTCCCACCGCCCTCACCCTGTCCGAGCAGGTCGAGCTGACCGTCGGCGGCATCGGCATCACGCTGGAAAAGGGGGTTCAGCTGCTGGACGGGCAGCGGCTGTGGGAGCTGCTGCGCAAGGAGGTTCCCGCCGACACCCTGCTGCAGTGCGAGCTGCTGCCCGAGCTGATGGCGCTGTGCATCAACCAGCACCTGGAATATCTGCAGCAGGATTACTCCTCCAGCCTTTTTTCCGCCGCCGTCAACACCGGAACCAGCGACCTGATCTTCTCCGACTACGACGCCCGCAAGCAGGCCGCCTCCTTCCTCTCCCAACTCTCCGAGGAGCCGGCGCAGCCGCTGACGGCGGAGTTTGTGCGCAACCCCGACGCCACCCTCTCCCTCTCCGACGACAGTTTGCAAAAGGTTCTGGCCGCCTTTGGCGCGCAGGCCGCCTCGACACAAAGCTCTTGACAAGCGGCGCAAATTGGGTATGATGAATAGTGGAAGGTTTTTACAAAGGAGGATTTTTCCATGAGTCAACTTCACCCGATCCCCGTTTCTGAACTGCAGCAAAACGTCTTCACCGCCATCGGCAAGGAGTGGATGCTGATCACCGCCGAGACCGAAAAGGACGGCAAACCGACAGCCAACACCATGACCGCCAGCTGGGGCGGGCTGGGCCGCCTGTGGAACAAGGACGTGGCCTTTGCCTTTATTCGCCCGCAGCGCTACACCAAGGAATTTGTCGACAACGCCGACACCTTCTCCCTGTGCTTTTTTGGCGGGGAAAAGATGCAGGAGTTAAAGTACCTTGGCACCGTCTCCGGACGGGACGAGGACAAGATCGCCAAATCCGGCCTGACCCTCACCCACATCGACGGCGTTCCCTGCTTTGAGGAGGCCACCACCGTGCTGCTCTGCCGCAAGATGTATGTCCAGACGTTGCGCGAGGACTGCTTTATCGACCGCGCGGTGATGGAGAGCAGCTACCCGCAGCGCGACTTCCACGACCTCTATGTCGCCGAGATCATGAAGGTGCTGGTCAAGTAAAATTTCCCCATCAACACGCCAAAAAAAAGCCGCCGGCACCCGACCGGCGGCGACCAACAAAAATGCTGAAAAGGCGATCGCTCCCCTTTTCAGCATTTTTGCCTTCTTTCCTTTTCTCTTTTTGCGCGCTTTCTTTTGAGCAGCCAGAGCGGCAGCACCACCACCGCCACTGAAAAGGCCGCCATCAGCAGCAGCGCGCTTTGATAGTCAACCTTTGCCGCCGCCAGCTGCCAGGAGCTGCCCGCCGCCGCGCCGATGCCGATCAGCACCGTGTCCCAAACCGCCGTCCCGATGGCGGTCAGCAGCAAAAACGGCAGCATCGGCATCCGGGCGGTGCCCGCCGGGATGGAGATCAGGCTGCGCACCATCGGCACACACCGGCAGAGCAGCACCGCAATCTTTCCCCGCTTGCAAAACCACCGCTCGGCGTCCTCAATCTCCTCGGGCTGAAAGCCAAGATGGGACAGCTTTTCCACCGGCAGCGCCCGGCCCAGGCCGTACAGCACCACCGCCCCCAACAGAGAACCGAGCGTCGCCGAGAGAATGGCCTGAAAGCGGGTCAGCTCGCTGCAGGTGGTCAAAAATCCCGCGCAGGTCAGCACCACCTCCGAGGGAATGGGCGGGAAGATATTCTCCGCCGCCATCAACAGCAGGATGATCAAAAATCCCCACTGCCCCGCCGACTGCATGACCTGTACAATCCACTGTTCCATAACGACCCTCCCCGCACCTTCGCTTTCTTCTGACCTGACATCCATTCTTCTTCACAACACCTTATGCGATAGGAGTTCCTTTTATGAATCAACAACAGTATCGGGCGCTCACCGGCTGGGCGCGGCAGAACCCCGCCCGCCAGCAGGTGATGACCGGCCTTTGCCGCCTGCTGCCCTACTCCCTGTTCTTTTTTTACGCCGCCGCTTCCCTGTGCCTCATCGCCCATTTTGCCCGCACCGGAACGATGAATCTGCTCCAGTTTTCGTTTTGGGCGGTGCCTGCCGCGGGACTCGTTCTGGTCAGCCTGATCCGCAAGGCGCTCAATCTCCCCCGCCCCAGCGAGCTGTTCGACTTCGACCCGCTGCTCTCGCACGAAAACGGCTGCTCCTGCCCCAGCCGCCACACCGCTTCCTCCTTCCTGATTGCGTGCGCGCTGTTCTGGCTGACCTATCTGGGGCTGTTCCCGCTCCCGCTGTCCATCCTGGCACTGTGCTGCGCTGTCCTCACCGCCATCTCCCGCGTGATTGCGGGGGTCCATTTTCCGCGCGATGTGCTGGCGGGGATGCTGTTTGGCATCCTGTTCTCGGCCGTTGGGTACGGGGCGGTTTTCGGGCTTTTTTCAATGCTGCTGCCTTTGGGCTAAGGGAAAGGAGCAGGCCTGTGACAGGTCTGCTCTTGTTCTTTTTGATTCTCTCAGCACCATTTTTCACAGACTCATAAATCCCTGCACCGTACAGACAACCGCTGCCACCATCATTGTCAGGAAGGAAAGGGTAAAGATTGACGCGAACCACAGCGGGATGAGCGACAGCAGCATCTGTACCGGCGCAAATTTCCCCGGGGAGAGCATATAAACACCTGTCCTGTTGTCGCGGTAGAGGGTGTGCATTGTGCCCGGCGCATAGTGTCTGGGATTTCGAGACTGGCGGCAGAGCCAGTACACCGTTCCCTGCAGGGTTTCGCAGTAAAAGAGCGGGTAATCGTCATGGCTCTCGCTGTCCGAATACACGATGCAGCCTATGCACTGGGCAGGGACTTCTTCCAGCCGCCCAAGCATCTTCCGCACCAGCCACCCAATCGGCTTTACCAGCGGCCGGAGCCCCATCGGCATCAAAAAGAGAACAGCCACCAGGCTAAACAGGAAAAAGAAATAGGTCACCGCCAAAAAGGTCATGGTGCTGGCGAGATTTTGCTGCTCCATGGTGAAAGCGTTTAGCTGTGCCAGGAAATCCCATCCCTGCACCGCAACCACCGCACCTACCGTGACAAACACCGCCCCCGAGAGCAGCTGCAGCGTCCACCACGGCCGCACCTCCCGGCAAAAGATCCACTCATCCGTATCCGGACGGTAGAAAATCTTCAGCCACTCACCGGTGCGGGGCGCGTCCAGCGCCTTGTCAAAGGATTTTTTCACCGTATAGCTCGTTCCCCTGCTGGCAAAGGCCATCGTAACGGCCGCGCTGCTGTTTTGGCTTTCGATATCCCCCTGCTCATCCCGGACAATCCTGTAGTCTGCCCTGCTCACCTGGGCGCGGCAGCGGCAGGCACCGATCCAGTAAAGTCTTTTCTTGATGCGGCGTGCCGCGAGGACAAAAAAGGCCACCCCCAGCGCCACCACCGCCAATCCGATCAAATGAATCAAAACCTGCGCCCCCTTTCTTTACCTTTATTCTAACACACCTTTTCCGCATTGGCTACTGCGCCATTTAAAAGGACTGGTAAAATTCTGGTAAGATCAATCCTCCTTTTGGGTCGCAGATTGATAATTTTTCGTCAAATTATAGTCTATTTGTTTGTTTTTTCACAATGAATTTGTGCAAAAACACTTGACAACTTGCCCCCGCTCGTATATAATGTGGGTGGAAAAAAGATTTGATAAAACGTTTTGCCATTCTTCATTCCAACCGAATATGATAAAAAAAGAAAGTCTGTTTCAGGGCGAGGTGAAATTCCTCACTGGCGGTGATGGGCGGTCAGCCACAGGTCCGCGACCCGGTTTTCCCCAACGGGAACCGGCAGACTGGGTGAGAATCCCAGACCAACGGTAAAGTCCGGTATAAAGAAACGGCGCGTATTCTGCACGTTCTCCTCCTGAAATTCCTTTCGGGAGGATTTTTTTATACCTTTCCCCAAAACTGACAGACCTTCTCGATCAAACTTTCCGGCTGCTGCCGGCATTGAGAAAGGGATGTATTCTATGACAAACACCAACACACTTCCACAAAACAACCAGCTCCCGCGCCTGTCCAGGACCCGGATGGTCACACTGATCGGCGTCTTTGCGGCCATCTCCACCATCCTGATGTACATCGAGCTGCCCATTCCCTTCATGCCGCCGTTTTTAAAGATTGACCTGAGCGGTGTGCCGATCCTGATTATGGGCTTCATGTACGGGCCGCTGCCCGCCATCTATGTCACCTGCATCAAGGACATCATCCACATGTTCTCCAGCCAGACCGGCTGTGTGGGCGAGCTGGCAGACATCATCATCCTCTCCTGCTTTGCGGTTGTCTCCTCGGCGCTTTACCGCCGCAACCCCACCACCAAGGGCGTTGCGCTTTCGGTTGCTGCGGGCGCTGCCACCATCACCGTTGTTGGCGCGCTGGCAAACCGCTTCATGCTGATTCCATTTTATTCGCAGATCATGCCTCTGCAGGCCATCATTGATGCCTGCCATGCGGTCAACCCGATGATCGACAGCATCAACGCCTATGTCATCTTCGGCGCGGCGCCCTTTAACCTGATCAAGGGCCTGATTCTCTCCGTCTTCACCCTTCTTCTCTACAAAAAGATGGCCGGTTTCATCCGTTCCCGCGTCGCTTAACCTACCTTTTCTTTGCTAGAAAGAAAAGGTAGGACCAAAAGAAAAGTGTTTTGCTCGAATGGGAGAAGGAGTTAAAAAATAGTTTTTCTCTCCTTCCTACCTTTTCTTTACTAAAAAGAAAAGGTAGGGCCAAAAGAAAAGATCATGGCTCGACTGGAAGAAGGAGTTAAAAAATAGCTTTTCTCTCCTTCCCACCTTTTCTTTGCTAAAAAGAAAAGGTAGGACCTAAAGAAAAGAGCATGGCTCGACTGGAAGAAGGAGTTAAAAAATAGCTTTTCTCTCCTTCCTACCTTTTCTTTGCTAAAAAGAAAAGGTAGGGCCAAAAGAAAAGATCATCGCCCAAACAGAAGAAGCTGCTAAACATATTTCCTACTGGCAAGGGGCCTGTTGGAAGATTCCAACAGGCCCCTTGCTTTTTCTATGACAAATCCAATTTATCCCTTCAGCCGTTCCCATTCTGCCTCTTTAAAGCCGACGAGGACAAAGTCGTCGCCGACCACCAGCGGGCGTTTGACCAGCATGCCGTTAGTGGCAAGCAGGGCCAGCTGTTCCTCCTCGCTCATGCCGGGCAGCTTGTCCTTGAGCCCCTGCTCCTTATAGAGGTTGCCGCTGGTGTTAAAAAACCGCTTGAGCGGCAGGCCGCTTTTGTGGTACCACTCGGTCAGCTCCTGCTGGGTGGGGTTCTGCTCCACGATGTGGCGGTCCTCAAAAGCCACGCCGTTGTCGCGCAGCCACTGCAGCGCCTTTTTGCAGGTGGAGCATCTGGGATATTCCAGTACCAGAATCATCTTCACTCATCTCCTTTTTCAAAAAGTTCTCTCAGAAAAACAAAGGGCAGGAGCCCCGGGGTTTCCGCGGTTCCCGCCCTGAATCGGTACGATTATTTGCCAAAGTATCTGTTGAGCAGGCCCTGGAAAGCACAGCCATGGCGAGCCTCGTCCTTTGCCATCTCATGAACGGTGTCGTGGATAGCGTCCAGACCCAGCTGTTTTGCCTTGGTCGCGATGTCTTTCTTGCCAGCGCAGGCGCCAGCCTCAGCAGCTACGCGCAGCTCCAGATTCTTCTTGGTGGAGTTGGTGACAACCTCACCCAGCAGCTCTGCAAATTTTGCAGCATGCTCCGCTTCCTCAAAAGCAGCGGTCTTGTAGTACTCTGCAACTTCCGGATAGCCTTCTCTTGCAGCCTGACGGGACATTGCCAGGTACATGCCAACCTCGGTGCACTCGCCCTGGAAGTTCTGACGCAGACCCTCGAGGATCTCCGGATCAACACCTTCTGCTACACCGATTCTGTGCTCGTCAGCCCAAGTAACCTCTCCGCTTACCTGCTCCTCAAATTTGGAAGCCGGCGCTTTGCACTGTGGGCAGAATTCCGGTGGAGTCTCTCCTGTATAAACATAGCCACAAACTTTGCAAACCCATTTTTTCATGATACGTTTTCCTCCTTACATTTTATTGTCTCATCGGGTTCTCCCAGATGGAGCCCCAATGGATCTTCCTTCAATAGAAATTATACCACATTGGTATATCTCTTGCAAGGGTGTTTTATGAAATATTTGAGAAAAAAATTGGCAGTCTGTGTAAACCTTTTTCATTCCCTGCCCCGCATGAATATCTTTACCCGAATTTCTCATACTATGAGTGCGGAAAGCTTTTGAACAAAAAAAGCCGCAGATTTTTAGAAAACAAAGGATGGATGAACGATGGCTAAAAAGAACCAGAAAAACATGCCGAAAAACGCTCCCTCTAATACCACTGTCCAGACCGGTCGAAATGGTAAAAATGAAGCTCAGGAATGCAAGACCGAGCACCCTGGAAAACCGGACGTCAGAAATTACTAACAAACGATAAACCTCCCAAAGGCAAAGGCGGTGATGGACTTTTCCATCACCGCCTTTGCTGTTGCTGTAATTCTCTTTTTATTTATGCCTGCTGCTCCTCCAGCGCCGTCTCGATGGCCAGGAACAGCTCGTTGATGCGCTCCAGCCTGCCCTGCACATAGAGGTAGCCAAACAGGCTTTCCAGGCCGGTGGCGCGGCGGTAGTCGCGCACATTTCCGTTTTTGGGGGGCTTGACCGAGTTTAAGTTCCGGCCGCGTTTGAGCGCCGCAGCCTCCTCCTCGGTGAGCAGCGGCTCGATCACCGCATAGGCCTGACTCTGGTAGGAGGCGCGCACCTGCTCTACTGCCTGCAGGTGCAGCTCGCTGACCGGGCGGTTTGCCTTGAGCACAATCCGCTCCCGCACCAGCAGCTCATACACCGCGTCGCCCAAAAAGGCCAGCGCCTGCGGGCTGTAGAGGCGCACATCCGCCTTCTGCCCCGCCTGCTGATTGTTCTGTTCCGTGATGTCCAGCCTCCTTTAGCGCAGGTAGTCAAACTCAAAGTTGAGGATGCTGACGGTATCCCCCTCGTTGATGCCCATCTCCTCCAGCTTGTCGATGATGCCGCTCTGCCGCAGCACACGCTGGAAGTAGCCCAACGACTCCTCGTCCTCAAGGTTGACCATGCCCAGCACCTTGACAAGCCAGTCCGCCTCGACGACATAGACCCCGTCCTCGTCGACATGGATCTCGAACTTCCACTTGTCCTCGCCGCTCTCCGGCATCACCGGAACGTAGTTGACCTCAAAGCGCTTGATCGGCGGCAGCTCATCCAGCTTTTGAGAGATGGCGTAGACAAGCGGCTCGATTCCCTTGCGGGTGGCCGCGGAGATGCAGAAGAAGGGGTATCCCTGCTCCTCCACAAACTGCCGGAAGTCCTCGATCTGCTCCTCGGTGGCGATGTCGCTCTTGTTGGCCACCACAATCTGGTCGCGCTTGGAAAGCTCCTCGCTGAAATTGGCCAGCTCCCGGTTGATGGTCTTGAAGTCCTCCTTCGGGTCGCGGTACTCGCTGCCGGAGACGTCCACCACATGCACGATCAGCCGGCACCGCTCCACATGGCGCAAAAACTCGTGCCCGAGGCCCACGCCGTCGCTGGCGCCCTCGATCAGTCCCGGAATGTCCGCCATGACGAAGGATTTTTCTTCCGCCACCTTCACCACGCCCAGCACCGGGGTCAGGGTGGTGAAATGGTAGTTGGCGATGACCGGTTTGGCCCCGCTGACCACCGAGATCAGGGTGGATTTTCCCACGTTTGGATAGCCGACCAGGCCCACATCGGCCAGGAGTTTGAGCTCCAGAATCAGCTCAAAGCTCTCGCCCGGCATGCCCGGCTTTGCATAGCGCGGGATCTGGCGGGTCGGGCTTGCAAAGTGGCTGTTGCCCCAGCCGCCCTTGCCGCCGTGCGCGATGATCACCGGCGTCTCGTCGGCGATGTCGGCCATGATCTGGCCGCTCTCGGCGTTTTTGACCACCGTTCCCACCGGCACCTTGATGATTAAGTCCGGCGCGCTCTTGCCGTAGCAGCGGTTGCCGCTGCCGTTCTGGCCGTTCTGCGCCACAAACTTGCGCTTATACTGGAAATCCACCAGCGTGTTGATGTGCTGGCAGCCCTGCAGCACGACGTTGCCGCCCCGGCCGCCGTCGCCGCCGTCCGGTCCGCCCGCCGCCACAAACTTTTCCCGGTGGAAGGACACCGCGCCGTTGCCGCCGGCGCCTGCCTGTACCCGGATGGTCGCTTTATCGATAAACATGAATCTTCGCCTCTTTTCCCCGCCGTCCATTGTCCTGCCTCCCCGCCGCGCGGCGGATCGCCGGCGTGGAAGAATCCTATTCAAAAAAATCTATTTACGCTTTGTTGACGGCGGCCTGTCTGCCCGCCGCCTTCCAGAAGGCCAGCACGGTCAGCGCCAGCAGCACCGCCGTGACCAGAAACGGCGTCAGGTCGCCGAACCGCTCCAGCAGAAGGCCGCTGACCAGCGAGGAGATCGTGCTGCCCAGATTGATGCTGCAGGAATACAGGCCGCTGAGCTGCCCGACGAGCGGGCTGGAAGCATCCTCCTGCTTTTCGGTGATCGAGAAGGAGAACACCGCGTCGATCGACAGGCACAAGCCGGTGACCGCCACCTGATAGCCTGCCCAGCCAAGGCCAAAAGAAACCGGTTGACGGCTGTTTGCCAAAAAGGCAAGGAAGAACAGCGCCAGCACCCCACAGCATAAAAACGTTTTTCTCTCCCCGATGCGCTTGACCTGCGCCCCGATTTTGGGCATCAGCCAGGTCAGCAGGCAGGAAGGAAGCAGACAGGTGAGGCCGATCAGCATCATATCCTCGCCAAAGCGCCCCATCATCACCAGCACAACCACCGCGCCCAGCATGTTGAGCGCCAGCGCCATCAGGGTGCGCACCGCAAGCAATCCGCCCACCCGGCTTGCCAGCAGGGCGCGCCAATCCATTTTGGGGGCAGAGGGCTGAACTGCTGTCCCCTGGTCTGCGGGCAGGTCCTTGTAGTTGTTTGCAGCGCCCAACAGGGTCAGCACTGCGCACAGCAGGAAGAAGGCCTTCCAGCCCTGCCCAAAGCCCAACCAGGTGAGCAGCATGAAGTAGAGAAAAACGCCGTACAGCGCGCCCCAATTGGAGGCCGCCGACTGCCTGCCGCGGTCGACCGCCATATTTTCCCCGCTGCGGTCGGCCAGCATGGCATAGGCCGACACCGCCAGCAGCGCCGACGCCGCACCGTCCAGCACCTGCGAACTGTACAGCAGCGCCGCCCCCTGCGCGAAGGCCAGCAGCAGGTAGGCGCCGCTCATCAGCACAAGCCCCGCCAAAAAGACTACCCTGCGCCCTATGCGGTCGCACAGCCGGCCGGAGACCAGCTTGCCCAGCAGCAAAAAGAGGCTGTGCATCGCAAACATCCGGGTCGTCTGCGCCGGAGAAAAGCCGAGCCCGGTGCAGTAGATCGGCAGTAAAAAGGAAATCATCCAGTCTGGAAAACTGGACAGGGTCAGACTTTTGTTGATTGCTTTCATTGTTCTCTCCCCTTCGCTTTTTCCTTCATTGTACTACAGTGGGAGGAAAAAAGCAAGGTTTGCCTTCGTGCAGCCTGGCAGGCGGGCGCTGTCCTTTTAAGAAAGCTCAAAAAAATCCCGAGACGGTCATCTCGGGATTTTCTTCGCATAAAACTTGTTGTTCGATTACTGAACCGGGATAACGCTTACTTTCTTGCGGTCGCGGCCCATGCGCTCGAATTTTACTTTGCCATCTTTGAGAGCGAACAGGGTATCGTCGCTGCCGATGCCTACGTTCTCTCCTGGATGAATGTGGGTTCCTCTCTGACGGTAGAGGATGTTGCCAGCCAGTACAAACTGACCGTCAGCGCGTTTTGCGCCCAGACGCTTGGACTCAGAGTCGCGGCCGTTCTTAGTGGAACCAACACCTTTTTTATGAGCAAAGAATTGCATGCTAAGTTTAAGCATTGTTGTACACCTCCGAAAGATTTACCTGGATCGTCCCCTCATAGTCCTGTGCCAACAGTCTCAGATGCAGCAGCAGCGCCTGCAAAAACGGCTGCCCTTTTTCCCTTTGCCGGCTGGGGAGGGTGACACGGATTAAGTTTTCTTCTACATCTACCTTGGCCGGCAGCTTCAGCACCTCTGTGATGCCGTTTGCAGTCAGCTGAACCGCCGAGGTCACCGAAGCGCAGACAATGTCATGACCGTAGTCGTCATACCCTGCATGTCCGCTGACCGAAAAGGAGGTCAGCAGCTCTCCGGATTTTGTAAACTCCACACGGATCATTATGCGTTGATGGCAGTGATCTCAACCTTGGTATATGGCTGTCTGTGGCCCATTTTGCGTTTGCTGTCCTTTTTGGATCTGTAGGTGAAGACAGTAACCTTTTTGCTCTTGCCGTTTTTGATGACTTTACCGGCAACCTTTGCGCCCTCTACAACTGGGGTGCCTACTACCAGGCCATCTTCCTTGCCGACAGCAAGAACCTCGAACTCTACGTTCTCCTCTTCCTGAGCGTTCATCTTCTCAACGAAAACGACGTCGCCTACCGATACGCGATACTGTTTGCCGCCGGTTTTGATAATTGCGTACATAACTGATATACCTCTTTCTGTATAAACTCGCTGTCTTTCCAGGCGGCGGCCCCTCTTGAGCGCGCACTTAAAAAGCCCGTAACATGCGGTACAACTTATCCTATCATATCTTTTTGGCTTTGTCAAGCCGTTTTTTCCCGATTTGGCGCGATTTTTCCGCTTTGCTGCGGGGGCATTTTGTCCCGGCGGCGCGCAGGGTGCGATTTCCCCATCGGGGAAGAAAACAAAACGAGGGGAAGCACCGATTCTTCCCCTCGCAAAAACTTAGCTGTGATGTCTTTGGGCTGCCAGGATGGTGTTTTCCAGCAGCTCGGTGATGGTCATCGGGCCGACGCCGCCCGGCACCGGTGTGATGAACGAGGCCTTTTCCTTGACTTCGTCGAAGTCGACGTCGCCGCACAGCTTGCCCAGCTCGTTGCGGTTCATGCCGACGTCGATGACCACCGCGCCCTCCTTGACCATGTCGGCGGTTAAGGTGTGGCGATGTCCGGTGGCCACAATAACGATGTCCGCCTGGCGGGTCAGCTCGCCCAGATTTTGGGTCTTGGAGTGGCAGACGGTGACGGTGGCGTTGTGCCGGAGCAGCAGCGCCGCCATCGGCTTGCCGACGATGTTGCTGCGGCCGATGATGACGCAGTGCTTGCCGGCAATCTCGATGCCGTATTCTTTAAACATGGCGATGATGCCGCTCGGGGTGGCTGGGGCGTAGCAATCGTCGCCGATGCTGAGCAGACCGACATTGACCGGGTGGAACCCGTCCACATCCTTCTCGGGCAGGATGGAGCGCAGGACGACCTTCTCGTTGATCTGACCGGGCAGCGGCAGCTGCACCAGGATGCCGTCCACCGTCCGGTCCTCGTTCAGGCCCTTGACCACATCCAGCAGCTCCTGCTGGGTGGTCTCCTCCGGCATTTTGATGACCTCAGACTCGATGCCCACTTCCCCACAGGCCTTGTGTTTGTTGCGCACATAGACCTCTGAGGCGCTGTTGTTGCCAACCAGCACCACCACCAGCTTTGGCACAATGCCCTGCTGCCGCATCTGGGCGACGCGGTCCTTCATCTGCTCCTTGAGCTTTTTGGAAAGCTCCTTTCCATCAATAATGGTCGCCATAACGTTCCTCCTTACCTCATCAATTGTCCTTTTATTTTTCAGGAGAGCTTAATTCTTTTTCTCCTGTTCTTCGCTTTGTTCAACGCCGTTGGGCTCCTGCTCCGGAGCGTCCTGTTCCAGGGCAGTCTGCAACGTCTGCTCTGCTGCTTGCTCTGCGCCGTCCTGTGTTAAGGCTTCCTGGCTTGCTGCCGCTGCAGGCTCCTCGGTCTGGCCGGCGTCCGCTTTCTTTTTATAAAACTCGCCGCGGGCGATCAGCTGGCCTTGTTCGCTGTCCACAAACAGCTGACGGCCGCCCGCCTTTTTGACCTTGCTGGTCTTGACAATCCAGATGATGGCCGCCACAACCGCCATCGCCGCCGCCAGCACCTGGGAGGCGCGCAGCGAGGTGCCGGGGATCATCAGGCTGTCGGTGCGCAGTCCCTCGATGACCGCCCTGCCCGCGCCGTACCACATCATATACAGCAGGGTCAGTTCGCCGTCAAACTTGCGGCGCCTGGTGTACCACGCGATGAAGGCAAAGCCCAGCAAACACCAGAGCGACTCGTACAGGAAGGTGGGGTGAACCGGCATGTTCGGGTCGATGTCCATGCCGATGGCTTCCAGCTCCGCCTCGTGCTGGGTGAGATAGTCGGTGATGACCGACGAGGACATGCCCCAGGGGAGGCTTGTGTTGGCGCCGAAGGCCTCAATGTTGACAAAGTTTCCCCAGCGGCCGATGCCCTGGCCGATCAAAAAGCCGCCGACCACCAGGTCCAGCGCCGGCATGAACTTCACCCTGCGGATCTTGCACATCAAAAGGCCGATCAGCACGCCGCCGATGAGGCCGCCATAGATGGCCATGCCGCCGCTGCGGGTGTTGAAGATCTGGCTGAGATTCTGCCCGTAGTAGTCCCACTGCAAGATCACATAGTAGGCCCTGGCTCCCACGATGCCGCCGATGGCGCCGCCCAGAATGACGTCGAGCATCCGGTCGGCGTCCACGCCAAACTCCCTGGCGCGGCGGCTGACGTACAAAATCGCCAAAATAAAGCCCAGCGCGATCAGGATGCCGTACCAGTATACCGGCAGGTCCCCAATCGAAAAGGCCACTCTGTTTACCTCAAAATCCAGCCCCAACCCGGGGAAGGAAACGGTGTTTGCTGTCTGTTCCATAAAAAATTGCTCCTTATTCTTTTTTATGCCATCACGATCGAAAGGCAGCTGTTCCCGGTGGAGAAGTCCTCCCGCAGGCGCTGCTCCAGCTGCTGCCGGGTGCAGTTTGCCACCATCTCGACCAGATCATAGACGCTGATGCCCGCAAAATGGCAGTTGGTCATCGCGCTCGCCAGCGAATCCGGGCGGCTGAACAGCCCCAGATAGCGGCCATAGGTCGCCTTTTTGACCCGCTGGAAGGCTTCCGGGTCGATGCCGTTCTGCTGCACCTGCTCAAAGGCGCTGCAGACCCGCCTGTACACCTCGTCCGGGTCGCGCGACTCGCCCGAAACCATCGAGCACAGATAGTCCCTTCCCGCCATCGTCTCGCCGTAGATGCTGCCGTTGATCAGCCCGTCGTTGTAGAGCTGGCGGTACAGCTCGGTGGTCTCCCCGGTGATGATGTCCAAAAGCATCTCGTCGAAGATGACGTTGCAGAAGTTGTTTTTCTGTCCGGCGTCCGGGCTCTTAAAACCGATATAGAACATCGGCAGCGCCACCGGCAGGTGCTGCACCACCCGCTTTCTGACGACGCTCTCCGGCTCCTGCTGCGGCCGGCGCACCGCCTCAAAGGGCGGCGCTTTTTTGAGCACCCGGTCCGCCACCTGCAGCGCCTCGTCGGGGTCAAAATTTCCCGAGACGGTCAGCACCATGTTGTGCAGGTTGTAGAAGGTGTTGTAGCAGCGGTAGAGCAGGTCGGCGTCGATCCTGGCAATCGACTCGATGGTGCCGGCGATGTCCACCTTGACACTATTGTTGTGGTAAAGGCTGTCCAGCAGGTTAAAGGTCACCCGCCAGCTCGGGTCGTCCTCATACATGCGGATCTCCTGCCCGATGATGCCCTGCTCCTTCTCCACCGTCTCCTTGGTGAAGTAGGGGTGGGTCACGCAGTCCAGCAAAATCTCCAGCGACTCCTGAAATTTGCCCGAGCAGGTGAACAGGTAGCAGGTCTTGTCGAAGCTGGTGAAGGCGTTGGCGGCGGCTCCGGTCTTGGCGTACCGGTCAAATGCGTCGCCGTCCTCGCTCTCAAACATCTTGTGCTCCAGGTAGTGGGCGATGCCCTCCGGCACCCGAATCTGCTCTCCCCCCTCCTTCGCCTGGAAGCAGGTGTCGACCGAGCCGTACTGGGTCGAGAACATGGCGTAGGTGGTGGAAAATCCCGGCATGGGGTAGAGCAGCATGGTCAGTCCCGACGGATGCTCCACCCGGATATACTGTTCGCCCAGGTGCTTGTCCTGAATGATCTGGCTGCTCATCTTATTCCCCCTCCTTTTCCTGTTCGTTTGGCATGAGCATATAGACGGTGTCCAGCTTGATGTTGTTTGCCACCTCGATGATCTCCTCGCGGGTCACCTGCTCGGAGAGCGCGATCTCCCCGTCGGGCGAAACCTGCGACTGGCCCAGATTCTGGGTCAGGTACCAACTGTCCATCGCGCCCAGCGAATCGGTGGTCGCCTTGAGCGCAGTGCGGATATAGAGCTTGGTCTCCTCCAGCTCCTGGTCGGTAAACTGTCCCTGCTGCAGCAGCTCCAGCTGGTGCAGCACCTCGTCGCGGGCCTTTTCGGCGTTGGGGGCCTCCACGCCGCTGTCCACCATCATCATCCCGGAGATGCGGTCGTAGGCGGCGGAACAGTAATAGCACAGGCTGAGCTTTTCGCGCACATTTTTAAACAGCAGCGAATTTGCCGTCCCGCCGAACAGCGCCACCGCGATGCGGGCGATGTTGGCCTTGCGGTAGCTGTCGATCTGCTCCACCCGGAAGCCCATCACCAGCTTGCCCTGCTTGACCTCCATCCGTTCGGTTTCCTGCTTGACCGGGCCCTGCTGATTGCGGGCGCAGTTGGGGCTGACTTCAATCGGCTCGCGGCGCATCCCTGCAAACTTCTCGCGGAAAATCTCCTTTGCCGCCGAAGGGTCGCCGCAGCCCTCGAACATAATCTCGATGCGTGCGGTGCGGATCAGCTCCTCGTAGGCGGCCGCCGCGGACTCTGGGGTAATCTTTTCGGCGTCCTCTTTGTAGCCGTACTTTTTGATGGCGCAGCCCTCGCCCTGGCACATCACATCCCTGCAGCGGATCCAGGCGTAGGTGCGCTTGTCGTTGATCTCCGCCTGGATGGTGTCGAGCAGGTTCTGCTTTTCCAATTCGGTATTTTTTTCGTCGAATTTACCATCTGTAATATTAGGCTGCAGCAAAATTTCTGCCAGCAGCCCCGCGCAGGCGCGCACCATGTCCTCACCCTGAAGGGTAAAGCGGCTGTCGACGCCGATCATCCCCAGCGCGATGATCTGATACTCGCCAAATTTATCCACGCCCGCCCCCAGCGACGCGCCGTACAGGTCGCACAGGCGCTTGTTGAGCTGGGTGAAGTCCGGACAGTTTTTGCTGCCCTGGCGCAGGATGAAGGGCACCACCGCGCGGCCGGTGACCTTCTGCCGGTCCAGCTTGGCAATCAGGTTGACCGACATCCTGTTATGCTTAAATTTTTTGTCCGTGATTGCGGAAAAGTACACGCCGGGGGCGATGCACTCCCTTACAAGCGGATAGCTCATCGGTTCATCTCCTACTTTTATCATTCACCATAGATCTGTTTTGGTAAAAAGCACATTCTGCTGTCTATTATAGCATATTCTTTTTGACGTTTCTACATACAGTCTGTGAACTTCGCTTTTTCTTTGCCAGCTCTTTTACCAGAAGAAGGCAAAGACGCCTTGTTTTGTCCTCAAAAAAAGAGACCGCTTTTGGAGCGGTCTCTTTTTTTATATCAGGTTGTTTATTATCTTACGATGGGTTCTTTTTCGGGTGATCTTGTCTTCCGTCTTGAAAATCAGATTCTTAGTACATTGGTAGTTCCCTCGTCTGCTTCATATTCTTTCAGATAACCTTCGATTAATGGCTTTTGTGGAAATGCTTTCATTTTTTATCACATTACCTTTATGGCTCAATCACGTTTTCATGTTATCTTGTCAGCTGTAGCATTGGCTTCTTTTGTTTGGAAATTACCTTGCCGCAAATCTGCTTATTTCATCGGTCTCACCTTTATCAATTCATTTGGTATCAATGTTAATTAGGTTTCTTTTCCAAAATCTATATTAACAATGAAAAGGTAATATTATTTATTTTGATTGTCCGACTCGACAAATCGGATCAATTTGAAATTTGCATTTTTTTGTGGGGTTGCTTTTTCCCCTTTTACGATATTCAGTTTTCATGATTTTTTTAAAAGGTTTTTTCCTTTTCTTTCAGCAACTACATCCGCTGAAATCTTATTAAATATAAAACCCTGATAATCTTTTTCCATTTTTGCTTTGCTGATATTGCTTTCGATTTTGGTTATCCTGTTTTGAGATTTCTTTTGAAGTCTCTGTCTTCAGGTTTTCCAATCGCTTTGGAATGGATTTTGATTATCTTCTCTGGGTCTCCTCTGAGGAAGCTCTGGATTCCTCAGAAAGAAGTGTAACTGGTTCTATTTCCATTTTCATAAGGAATCACCCTTTCTGTTTTATATTTAATATTACCTTTGTTGTGATTTTATTATACCCTATTCTTTAGCGTTTTTCAATAGTTCTTTTCAACAAATTTTAAATCTTTTATTGAACAAATTATAAAATCTGAGATTGTCATTGACTTTGGCTGTCAAATTGCTATAATAGATATCGTAAGTTGCAGGAAAGGAAATGGTACCCGATGATCGACAGTGAATATGGAAACGACATCCTGACGCTCGAGGACGACGACGGCGTCGAGCACACCTTCGAGGTTCTGGATTCGATTGAAAACGCCGGCACCCGTTATCTTGCCCTCTCCCCCGTCTATGACGATCCGCAGCAGACTCTGGCCGACAGCGGCGAGCTGGTCATTCTGCGGGTGGTGGAGGCTGACGGCGAAGAATTTCTGGAAACCATCGACGACGAGGACGAGATGGACGAAATCGCCGACATCTTCATGGAGCGTCTGGAGGAGGACTACGACGTCATCTCCGAGGACGAGGACGAAGAATAAATTTTTATTTTCAAGAAAAACTACTGCATGTACTCCTGCCGTGTTCGAGAATGTATGGTTTTTATAATCCAACACTTTTTAAAAGGGATGCCCCGCTCCGGCACTGGATTGCAGACCTCCCGCTTTTGCGGACGAAGGGAGCGTGAAGGTGCTGGGCAGCAACCCACCTGTCCATACGACGGGTTTTAATTTGCCATGGCGACGGCACGGTGGGGTATTTATAAAACAATCAAGGGTGCTCTTTTGGGGGAGCGCCCTTTTTGTTGCCCTGTGCGCAAAATCTCCCCTTCACAGCGGCAAAAGTCCTTCCACCAACACCTCATTTTGCGCCCAAAGTTGCACGTCAGGATGCAACTTTGGGGAAAAAATTTTTATAAATTTTTCTATCTATTACACAGGAGGTCAACCCCATGAACAGAGACTGGTTAATCCGCACCGAGACACTGATCGGCGCTGAAAATATCGACAAGCTGCAGCGCGCCACCGTGGCCATCCTGGGGCTGGGCGGCGTAGGCGGCGCGGCGGCGGAGGCGATCTGCCGGATGGGCGTCGGCAGAATCATTCTGGTCGACAGCGACACGGTGGACCGCTCCAACCTCAACCGGCAGCTGTTTGCCACCGCCGACATGGTCGGGCAGAGCAAGTGCCTTGCCGCCCGCAGGCGGCTGCTCTCGATCAACCCGGAGGTGGAGCTGAGCTGCCACGAACAGTTTTTCCTGCCGGAAAATGCGGATTTTCTCTTTGACGAGCAGCCCGACCTGATTCTGGACGCCATCGACACCGTCACAGCAAAGCTCTACCTTGCCGAACAGTGCCAGCAGCGCGGCATCCCGCTGGTCACCTGCCTTGGCACCGGCAACCGCCTGGACCCCTCCCAGCTGCGCTGGGGCGACATCTCCGAAACCGCCGGCTGCGGCTGCCCCTTAGCGCGGGTGATGCGCCGGGAGCTAAAAAAGCGCGGGGTGCAGAGGCAGACGGTGGTCTACTCGATCGAGCAGCCGGTCAAGGCCATCTGCCCCGGCGGGGAGGAGAAGGGCCGGCACAGCCCTGCCAGCTGCGCCTTTGTGCCGCCGGCGGCCGGCTATCTGCTGGCAAGCGTCGGGTATTCTCTTTTTATAAAGCGGGCGTAGGGCCCGGGGGGTTTGTGCGGGGCTGGTAGCCCCAGCTCCCACCGATGCGGGCGCTCCGCCCCGCGCCCCGGCCTACTTTCTCGCGTAGAGAAAGTAGGCAAAGATACGCCAGGAACCTCCTGG